>FLOH01000531.1_pt1 | contig 79644 bp, 83 predicted proteins | sample 756751 | NCBI WGS metagenome assembly FLOH01 (sample SAMEA4026879, study PRJEB14308) | marine metagenome | biome: coastal water; material: water | depth 74 m
CCCCGCAGGCCGGAACCTGCAGGGTTTTTCAGAAGTGCCTGAATCTATTCCGCGGCGGAGGCGGAACCCTTCGGGAATTTTTTCGCCATCAGTTTGGCGACGGCATCTTCAACGGCGGTGCCTTTGTAGAAGTTGGGATTCATCTGGTAGTGCATCTCCGCCGTGTTCTCGAACACGAATTCGCGGAAATCGTTGTCATCGATGGTTTCATGCTCGACCATTTCCCAGGCCTCATGCAGGACACCGGACATATCCGGCACATCCCAATGGCCGATATCGGATGAGAAGACCGCCTTCAGCTTGACGCCGAAGTGGTTCATCTTCTTGTTGAAGGCCAGGGCCGTCATCTTGTCGTCCGCTTCCGCACCGTAATAGAAATTCGGCACGAACTGGTCGCGGATTTCTTCGCGCGAGGTCACGCCGGACGCTTCCCAGTCGTTCATCGGCCGGTCTTCGTTCTTGATGGACTGCGGCAGTTCCTGATTGTCGCGCCACTTTTCCTTGGTCATGTAGGGCAGGTGACCAAAGCGCTCAAACATCTCTTCCATCAGATCGACGTCAAGCTTGCTGGGATCCTGGTGTTCGTAGATCCAGTCGATGTTGCGCTTTTCGTAGATTTCCATCAGGTCGTTATAGAGCTGGCTGGCCCAGGCAACGCCACCTTCGAGGAAGGCAAAGTTCAGGCGCGGGAAGCGGTTGAGCACGCCAGAGAAGAACAGCGAGCGGGCAAAGAATTCATTGCCGACGCTGAAAGTGCCCAGGCGGTTGAAGGAATAGACGTCGGGCGACTGACGGCGCTGGGTCTTCTGGGCACCGGAATGGCCGGCCGGCATGACACCAAGGTCCATGCAACGCTGCCAGAACGGATCGTAATCGTTGCCGTCACGCGGCTCCATGCAGATCGAGGTGACGCGTTGGGTCTTTTCGCCAAGGGCAGGGTCCAGAGCAGCTACTTCCGGCACCGCGTCGCGCACTTCGCCGGAAACCGTGATGGTCTTGAGGCCGAGTGTGTTGACGGCATATTCCAGCTCATCAATGGCTTCCTTGGGCGTCCATGTCGGAACGATGGCCGAGGGGGTCATACGATCTTTCACTTCGTCGAACATTTCCGCGTAAAGCGTGTTGAGAGAACGCGCCATGACCTGGCGCACTTCGTCGTCGCGGATCTGGTTGGCCGAGATGCCATAGGTCGTATAGACGATGGCGAAATCAATGCCGGCATCTTCCAGTCGTTCGGCATAGAGCTTGGGCAGCATGCAGGTTGCGCGGTCGATGGTGTATTTGCCCGACGGCGCCGCCCAGAACATGGAACGGTGATCCTTGGTGTAGCCGGGGCGACCCTGTTTCTCGATTCGCGCTGCCAGCTTCGGTCCGCCGATATCCTTGATGTAGTCCATCAGGGCCCATTCGCATTCAAGCACATGGGCATCGGCGTCAATGACGGGGTAGTTAAGGTTCTTTTTAACTGCCGCTGACGCGCTGTTGAGGGTATGGACCTGTCGCATGGTGTTCTCCTTTTTAGCCGCCCCGCGGCCGCTCCCCTGAGCGAGTTGATTTGTTCGTTGGGGGGATTTTGCCATATCCCGGCCCCGGCGGCAAAGCCGTTGCTGGCGGGTAGTTTTTTCGCGTTTGCTTCGCATTTGCGAAGTTTCCGGGGGCGGCTTTGGCTACCCAGTCTTAAAGTGGATACCGAACAGGAGCGTGCTCATGAATGATTTTTCCCAGCAAGATGACCTTGTCCCCGTCTGGGACCCGTTTGTCCGCATATTCCACTGGTCGCTTGTGGTCCTGTTTACGGTCGCTTTCGTTACCGAGGATGACCTGCTGCTGATCCATGTCTGGGCTGGTTACCTGATTGGGCTTGTGCTGGCACTACGCATCCTGTGGGGGGTAGTCGGGCCGAGACACGCGCGTTTCACCGATTTTATTTATGCGCCATCCCGTGTTCGGGGTTATCTCCGCGATCTTCTGCGCTTTGACGCCAAGCGCTACCTGGGGCACAGCCCGGCCGGGGGCGCAATGGTAGTGATCCTGATTCTGGCGCTTGGTGCCGTTGTGGGTAGCGGGCTGGTTCTCTACGGGCTTGATATCGGGGCAGGGCCGCTCAAAACGCTGCAGGGAATCGGCGGACACACGCTCAAGGAAGTGATGGAAGGGGTTCACGAGTTTGCGGCGAACCTTACCCTGGGCCTGGTTTGTGCCCATATCCTGGGGGTGCTGCTGGCGAGTTTTGTGCACCGCGAGAACCTGGCCTGGTCGATGATCACCGGGCGCAAGCGTCGCATGGACTAGGGCGTGCCGGCCAGTCGAGCAGTTTCTGTCGGCGGCCCTGTTCTTGAATCGGGTCCGCGATGCGGAAACCATATGCCCTTGGCACTATGTTTCGGTAAACTCGCGGCCCCTTATCTGAAAGGCCCGATCATGCCGTTCTTTTTATCCTTTCCAGCTGAAGCCAACCCGCGCAATTACGTGCCCAACCGGATTCTGGCGCCATTGCGCAGGGCCCAGGACGGTGCGGGCACCGTTTTCACTGCCGGATGGAATGAAGTTGCGCCGAAGCGAACATCCGAATGACGGAGAACGGTACCGCATCGCGTTGGGGGATCATTTTCGTTGCTTTTGCCGCCGGGGTTATCGGCGCGGCGCATATCGGCAAGATTCCGGTCGCTTTGCCCGACATGCGTGCCGGGCTGGGACTTGATCTGATCACTGCAGGCTGGGTGGTGTCGGTGTTTTCGACGACCGGAATCGTGCTTGGCACAGCGGCAGGTCTCTTGTCTGACAGGTTCGGTCATGGCGGCATGGCAATCGGCGGCATGGTTCTGTTGGCATTGGGGTCCGTGCTTGGCGGTTTGGCATGGGATGGTCATAGCCTGCTGGCTGCACGTTTTCTCGAAGGGCTGGGCTTTCTTGCCGTCGTTGTTGCGGCGCCTTCGATCATTTCCGAAGCCGCCCACGGCGATGATCGACGCCTAGCGGTCGGCATGTGGGGATCGTTCATGCCGGCGGGCATGACCCTGGCCTTGCTGGCGGCGCCGTGGCTTCTTGCGGCCAGTGGCTGGCGCGGTACCTGGTTCGTCATGGCGGGGGTCAGCTTTGCCTGGGCCGGGGTTATGGCGGCAGCTTTTCGTGGCTTCGGCAGTCATGGCAATGGAGGGGCGGCGGGTTCCGCGTGGCGCGGCCTGATGGCGACACTGCAGGCCCGTGGTCCCTGGCTTCTGGCCTTTTGCTTCGGGTTTTACACGCTGTCGTGGCTGGCGCTGATGGTGTGGCTGCCGACCTATGTGGTGGAGCAGCGCGGCGGTTCCGTCGGGCTGGCGGCGATGCTGACGCTGATCGCCGTCGCCATCAACTTTCCCGGCAACCTGACCGGCGGCTGGCTGCTGTCACGCGGCATACGATGGTCGCGCCTGGCGGCTGTCGGCGGCTTGGCGCTGGTTGTCTGCGGTCCCCTGATTTATCTGGACCTGCTGCCCGACGGCCTGCGTTTCGGCGTTTGCCTGATCTATTCGTTTGCGTCCGGCATGGTGCCGGCGGCAGTTCTGGGCGGGGCGCCGTATTTTGCGCCGGGACCGCGCCAGATCGGTGCAACCAACGGCCTGATTATTCAAGGCTCACACCTGGGGCAGTTCATCGGGCCACCGCTGGTTGCGGCAACCGTCGCCTTCAGTGGCGGCTGGCAGGGAGGGGCCGTTGTGTTTGTCGCATCCGGCCTGGGCGTGCTGATTTTTGCCGCCCTGATCGGGCGTGAGGAAAGGCGGCTGAATATCGTTCAGGGCAGGGCTTCGAGCAGGTAGCCGTAGCCACCGCGGGTTTCGTTCACCGACAAACGCTTCTGGATTTCCCAGACCCGTGCGGTGACGGGATGGATCACTGGCACGTTAAGGTCGCGTTCCAGCATGTCGATGATGTCGAGGGTGCGCCAACCCGACCCCAGCATGTAAATCGCGTCGCCGCCCTTGGACTTCAGGAACTGGCGCTTGATGTGGTCATAGATCATTTCGCCGGGCAGTTCCTGAACCTTCTGGAACGGCACATCGATGCCAGCCATCGCCTTCACCTTGAAACCCGCATCGGTAAAATACTTGGAGAACGTGTCGTTGATCGAGCCTGAAAAATAGGTCGCGCCGACGAAGCTTTTCACATTCAGTGCCTTCATCGCGCGGATGTGATTCTGTCCGGCTGTGAAAATCGGCACCTTGTATTTCTTTTCCCAGGCCTTGACGATGGCCGCTTCCTTTTTGAATCCCTGAACCATGAACGGCGGTGCACCGTTGGGATGGATCATGTCGCATTCCTGGGGCACCAGGCGCTTGATTTCGGCCTCGTAGGCTTTCATCAGCGGCTTGAATTCCTCGCGGGTGCCGCGCGTGATGTTGAGGAACAGCGGAATGACGCCGATACCCTCAGGTAGGAGCCGGATCACTTCTTCCGTCATGCCCGGCCGCATGGTCGGATTGATAAGACCGACGACGCCGCGCCAACTGCTGAATGCCATGTGATCCTCCCTGGGTGTTTTGTGCAGTTTAACCCCGATCAGGGGGCGAACAGCAACAGGCAGATGACGACTGCCGCCATAATGCCGGCGATGTCTGCTGTCAGTCCGGCGACAAGACCGTGGCGGATGCGCCGGATCTGGACGGCGCCGAAATAGACAGCGAGCACATAGAAGGTGGTTTCGGTCGAGCCTTGCAGGGTCGAGACCAGAAGGCCGGCGTAGGAATCCGGCCCGATCGCGGGATCGTTGATGATCGAGGCGAGCAGGCCATAGGCGCCGGAGCCGGAAAGCGGGCGCAGCAAGGCCATGGGCAAGGCCTCGGCGGGCAGGCCGATGGCACCGGTGAAAGGCCCCACGGCCCGCACGAACAATTCCAGCGTGCCCGATGCCCGAAGCATGGCGATGGCGACGAGAATGGCGACCAGATAGGGAATGATCCGCACGGCGACGGAGAATCCATCCTTGGCGCCTTCGACAAACATTTCATAGACCGCGACCTTGCGCGCCATGCCGAAGGCCAGCAGTGCGACCATCAGGCCGGGAATGATCCAGGGGCTGACCACGCGCCCCCAGAATACCGTGATGGGCACCAGGGCGAGGACAAAGCCGAGCACGCAGACAGATACCCAGGCGGGATAGGCATCGCGCGCATCGGTAGCGGCGATGACGTCACCGGCGGTTCCATCCTGGGCCGGGTCCATATCGGGGGCGGGCTGATCCTGGCGGGTGATCGGGGTGTGGGCGGCCAAGGTGCCGGGCGGCATGGGAAACAGGCGCTGGTAAAACTTGGCGGCCATGATGGCGATGGTCGTTGAAATGATGGTGGCGACCAGGGTGGTCGGCACGATGGCGGCGGGATCAACAGAACCGGCTGCCGCGCGCAGCGCGATGACGCCGGTGGGCAGCAAGGTAATGGACGAGGTGTTGATCGCCAGGAACAGCACCATCGCATTAGTGGCGGTGCCGGGGTGGGGGTTGAGGCGGTCAAGCTCCTGCATGGCGCGAATGCCGAAGGGTGTTGCTGCGTTCCCCAGCCCCAGAACATTAGCCGAGAAATTGAGGATCATGGCGCCCATGGCCGGATGATCGGCAGGTACATCGGGAAACAGCCGCGTCATCAATGGCCGGATGGTGCGCGCAATGATGGTCAGCAGCCCCCCCGCCTCGGCGACCTTCATCAGTCCGAGAAACAGCGCCATGACCCCGATCAAACCGATGGCCAGCGTGACCGAGGCGCCGGCCTGGTCGATCATGCCCTTGGCGAGCGCGGCCATCGGCGACAGCGCGTCGGCGGCGGGTGCGGTCCAGGTGACTTCGCGCCAGGCGGTAACGGCGAAGGCGGTGACGACCAGAGCGAAGAAGATAACGTTCATGGCTGGGGGTCAGTCGTCGGCGTCGCGCCAGCGGCACGTCAGGTTCATGCCTTCGGCGGTGTTGGCGACGGTTGCCAGACATTTATCTGCGGCTTCGGCGGGAATGAACACGGAAAAGCGCATGGCGTAGGCCCCCGCATCGCGGCCTGCTTCCATGTGAACGATATTGGCACCGAATTCGCCGAAGGTTTCCGCTACGCGAGCAATTAATCCCGGCTGGTCGCCACCGGCGACGGTAACGACATGGCTGACGCTGCCCTTGGGGCCACGGGCGGTGGGGCGGTCGAAGGGCGTGATTTCGATCAACGCACCCTGGGCTTCCCTGATGTCGGCAAGTTCGACGCGAATTGCATCGGCATCCAGATGATCGGGCAGATCCACCAGGGAGGTAAACTCCGCTTCGGTCGCACGCACCGCGAAGGTGGTGTCACCGAGATCACCGCCAAGATCAAACAGCCGTCCCGTGATGGCGGCAATCAGGCCGGTGCAGTCGGGGCAGGTAACGGAAACAAGGTAAGTACGCGCCATGCCATCAGGCCTCTGCTTCGCGGCGCGCCGGCGGCAGGGAGGGCCCGAAACCGCGCGACGGCCTGTTTTCCTTGATCGTCAGCGCCAGCATGCCGGCGATCATGGCGACACTGATGGCCGCTATCCAGACGCTATCATATTTAGCGTAGGCATCGAACAGAACTCCGCCGAGGAATGCACCCAGCGCCGCGCCGGCGGCATGGAACATGGCCAGCACACCGAGCGACAGTCCAATGATACGCAGGCCCACATGGGTTGCCACCAGCGATGTGGTCACCGGAATGGTCGAGTAATCGAAAATGCCGAACATCACCGCGAAAACCCAGATCAGGTTGACGTCATAGGACGGGACCATCAGCAGCAGGATATAGCTCAAACCCCGCATGATGTAGATGACGGCCAGCAGAATGGGTCGGTTGATGCGATCCGACAACCAGCCCGCCAGGGCCATGCCGCCCATGTTGAAGGCCGCCAGCACGCCGTAGGCGGTGGCGCTGACCACGACCGGGATACCGCAGGCGATGGCATAGGGCAGGAAGTGGGTATCAATCATGCCGGTCGCGGTGAAACCGCAAATGGTATAGCTGCCGAGCAGAGCGAGATAGGTGCGGTTGCGGAACAGCATTTTCAGCCGGGCGCCCAGCGCATCGGGGACGTCTTCGTCCGCTCCGGGGCGGCCCGCCGCCTGTTGCGCACCCGGCGTTTCGGGCTTGATCAGCATCGCGACGATAGGAATGAGGATCAGGCAGACGACGGCTAGAAAGATATATCCCCAGCGCCAGCCGAAGGTTGCCAAAATGAAAGCCATGACCGGCAGCAGGCCGATATGTCCCGCTGTGGCACCGGCGTTGGCAACGCCGACGGCGAAGCCGCGATTGTGATCGAAGTGGCGCGCGATCGTGGCGGAGGCGACATTCTTTGACACGATGCCGAAGCCGATCCCCGCGAACACCGCGTAAAACAGCAGGAATTGCCAGGCCGATGCAATGCGCGACGACAGCACCAGTGCCAGCGCGGTCACACACAGGCCGGTGAGCAGGATTTTACGCGGGCCGAACTTGTCGAGCAGATTGCCGATCAGCGGGCTCATGATCGCCATGAAGATCAGGGCACAGGCAACGACGGTCGAGATGAAGCTCTTGGACCAGCCCATTTCGCTTTCCAGCGACGGCATGGCCAGTCCGATGGAGGCACGGGTTGTAGACACCATGCTGAGGGCCAGGAACATGACGAAAACCACGAGCCAACCCTGAGGATTGGCCCGAATTCCAACCATCAGGCGATTTTCTGAAAAATCGTGTTTAGGCAAGGGACAAGTGGCCTTTGAAGAAGGTCCCGAGAACCGGGGCCGGCAGCGCAGAGAATAGCGGGTTCACTGGTTACTGCAACTGGTCGCTTTTGGCTCGTCCGGGGCGGGGATCAACCGTTGCCGGGGCTCGGCGCCAGGGTGTAGAGTCCTACAAAATAATAGAAACATTCATTTAATGGGAGGCTCTATGTCCTATCTTCGAACTTTTGGTGCCCTTGCGGCGCTTTCGGTCGGTGGACTTCTGGCCGCGCCGGCTGTGTCGGCTGCGGATTTTTACAAGGGCAAGGCCATCACCCTGGTGATCAGCGCCGGGCCCGGCGGTGGTTATGCCACTTATTTCTTCACCACGACCAAACATATGCGCAAGCATATTCCCGGTAATCCGGATTTCATTCGCCAGCACCGCCAGGGCGCGGGCGGGGTGGTCGCGGCGAATTATCTCTATGCTGCGGCAAAGCGTGACGGCACCGTGATCGCTACGATTCATCGCGCTGCGGTCTCCACATCGGCGGTGTTCCGGGAAAAGGGTGTCAAGTACGACCCGCGCGAATTCAACTTCATCGGCTCAATCAACAAGGACACGAGCCTTTGCGTTTCCTTCCACACCGCGCCTGTGAAGACATTTGCGCAGGTTCGCAATACGCCACTGGTTGTCGGCGGCCTTGGCCCGGGATCGGACACGGATATTTATCCGAACATGTTCAACAACCTGTTCGGGACGAAGTTCAAACTGGTCACCGGCTATAATCAGGGCACCGCGATCACGCTGGCGATGGAACGGGGCGAAGTGCAGGGCCGCTGTGGCTGGTCCTGGTCCTCGATCAATGCGACCAAGGGTGAGTGGCTGCGCGACAAAAAGATCAATCTTCTGGTCGTCGGCGGGTTGAGCCGCGATCCGGCGATCCCCAAGGATGTCCCGATGGTCGGGGACCTGGCGGAAAACCAGGCACAGCGCGACATCATGGAACTGGCTTTCGCGCCGCAGGAAATGGCACGCCCGATCCTGGCACCGCCGAAGATTCCGGCTGACCGTCTGAAGATCCTCCGCGACGCGTTCGATGCCACCATGGCGGACCCGGAATTCCTGGCGGAAGCGGAGCGGCGCAAGATTCCGATCTCGCCCCTGTCCGGTGATGCGGTGCAGCAGTTGGTCGCCCGCATCATGGCCAAGCCGCCTGAAATCGTGAACGCTACGATTGATGCAATCTCGCGCAAGGACCGCATGGAAGTGCAGTTCAAGAAGCAAGAGATCGTGAAGGTCAAGACGACCATTGAAGGTATCAAGCGTGGTGGCCGCATCGTCAGCTTCAAGGCCGAAGGCAAGGCTCAGGAAGTCAAAATGTCGGGCAGCCGTTCCAAGGTCAAAATAGGCGGCAATGATGCCAAGCGTGGCGATCTCAAGGTCGGGATGAACTGCGTCATCACCCATACGGGCAACAAGACCACGGCCAAGTCCGTGGTCTGCGACTAGGAGAGGGTTTGATGTCGGAAACGGAATTCAGACTTGATCCCGATGTGCAGGCCAGGGTGGACGACGCGGAGAAGGAGGTTCTGACCTTCAGCTACGCCCGTCCCGGTGGTGATCTCGGCAATTCAAAAGCGATGGTGCGTCTTGGCCGCGGTGGTGCGGTGCGCGGTGTCGTTCAGGTCGTCAAGAAAAATGGCGGCGAGAACAACCTGCATTACCATACCAGCGCCGACACGCTTTGGATGGTGATCAAGGGGCGGGTGCGTTTTTACGGCGCGGAAGACAAGCTCCTTGGTGAGTTCGGCCCGATGGAAGGCATGATCACGCCGCGTTACTTCCGCTACTGGTTCGAAAACTGCGGCGACGAAGATCTGGAACTTCTTCAGGTCGGCGCCTTTGCAGACGTGGCCCTGAAGTCTACGGGCCGTACAGATTGCGAACCGCAACGCTACGAATTGGGAACGGCGCCCCACTTTTCCGTGGAAAAAAGCAAGGCCTAGAGGCCCAAGCTGCTCCCAGTAAACAAGTTCAGGAGGAAACAAGCATGGCGTCAAAAATCAACCACGTCGCGATTATGAGCAGCAATTACGCGCTCGAATCCAAGTTTTACGAATCCATGTTCGGCATGAAAACTTCAGCCAAGTCCCGCCCGTCACGTGCCGTTTCTATTGGTGACGGCTATGTCGGCATGAATATCAATCCGCGTCGCGCGGGGCGCCCGGCACGGCTCGATCATTTCGGCATCCAGGTTGAAGATCTGGAGGGGACGCTGGCGAAGATGGGTGAGAAATATCCGCACTGCGAATATCTCAAACGCCCTTCGACCCGGCCGTTTGCCGCGATTTCCGCCAATGACCCGGATGGCAATGTTTTCGACCTGACACAGGCCAAAGGCGACAACATCAAGGACGTCTATGCCCATAACGACTGGGAACAGGACCGGACCATCTGTCATGTCGGTATTCGTACGCTGCATGCCGAAGCCTGCGCCGAGTTCTATATGGACATGTTTGGGCTCACGCCTTCGAACCTGCCTATCGAAGGCGCCTTCGGCCTGACCGATGGCCGCATGTCTATCTTGTTGCTGCCGTGGAGCATCAAGGATTACGCCAACACCGGTATCGTTGGGCCGGGCATGGACTACATCGGCTTCAAGGTTGAAAACCTGGAAAAGTTCAAGGAAGACGTCAAGGCCATTGCCGATTCTAATCCGCTGATCGCGCCTTCGCCTGTGGGCAGCGGCCCGGAAGGGGCAGCGCGCCTGGAAATGCTGCAACGCACCAGCCTGGGTTCATGGCATACCGCTGATCCCGACGGCGTGTTGCTGGATATCGTTACCTGAGAATTAGTCAGTCGTGTGCCCCTGCTGAGGCGGGGCACCAAGCTTTTATGGAGAGATCATGTTTGCCAAACTTAATCATATGGCCCTTGCTTCCGATCAATATGCGCTGAACGCGCGCTTCTACGAGGCGCTGTTCGGGCTGCGCGGCGCGAAGAATTATCGTCCGGCACGGGCCTGCGTGGTGAGCGACGGCCGTGTAGGCATGAACATCATTCCGCGCCGGGAAGGTCGCTGCTCCGGCCTTGATCATTTCGGTATGGAGGTGGAGGACATCGATCTGGCGGTGGATCGCATGAAGAAGTTTGATTCCTCTCTCACCGCGATCAAACGGCCGCCGGTGCGCCCGTTCGCGGCCTATTCAGGCCATGATCCAGATTGCAATATTTTCGACCTGTCGCAGAGCAACATCGGGTTCCAGAAGGACGTCTATGCCGAACAGATGGAGCGTACACAGAGGCACTTCAGCCATTTCGCCCTGCGCACCAAAAATGCGGAGCGCTGCGCCGAGTTCTACTCCGAGGTGTTCGAGCTGCAGCCCCTCAACAAGAAATTCGATGACGATAATTATTACCTGACCGACGGCAACATGACCCTCGCCATTCTGCAGTGGAAGATGGAAGACTTTGCCGATATGGACCCGCAGCGATTGGGGCCGGATCACATTGGTATTCGTGTCGATAGCATCGAAAAGGTCATGGCTGACCTTGATGACCTGACCGGCCAGAATCCGATCATGCGGGCCCGCCCGCTTGGCTATGGCATGGAAGGGAAGGCGCGTCTCGCGCTGTTCCGCAAGTGTCCGCTGGGCGAAGGCCAGACCACGGATATTGAAGGTACCTATATCGATCTGACCGAGGAACCGGGTCCGTCCGGCACCTTGGCATAACAAAATAAAAAATCATAACGGGAGACCTGTCATGCCTATCTTGAAGACCCTGACCGCCCTTGGCGTTGCCGCCCTGGCCGTCGGTTTGACCGCGTCAGCTACGCGAGCCGAATCGCTTGAGGAGTTCTACAAGGCCAAAACCGTCACCATGATCGTGTCTACGGGGGGCGGCTCCTATGTGGCCATCGCGCGGACCATTGCGAAGCACATGCCGGGTTTTCTGCCCGGTAAGCCGACAATGATCGTCAAGGCCATGCCCGGCGCCGGCCATATCAAGGCGACCAATTTCATGTACAACAATGCGGCAAAGGACGGCAGTTACCTTGCCTCCATCGGAAATTCCGTGCCTCAGCATGCGGTTACCGGTGGCAAGGGTGTGCGCTTCGATGCGGCAAAGTTCAACTGGATCGGCTCCACCGGCATTTCCAACCTGATGGCCGTTGTCATGGGGAGCGCCGGGGTCAAGAACATCGCCGATGCACGCAAGACGGCCGTTATTTCAGGTGGCACCGGGGCGGGATCGGGAACCGTGCTGTATCCGACCATTCTCAACAACATGTTCGGGACCAAGTTCAAGATCATCATCGGCTACCGCAGCGCCAGCAACGTGGACCTGGCGATGGAACGGGGTGAAGTTCAGGCCCGCCACGGCTATTCCTTCGGCAGCTTTGACCGTGCTCATCCAGATTGGATCAAGTCCGGCAAGGCCGTGTTCCTCTACCAGGTGGGGCTGAGTGATCGGATGGGGCCAAAGGGCGTACCGCTGATGGTCGATCTCGCCCAGAATGATGAGCAGCGCGAAATCCTTCGCTTCTTCTCACGCACTGTGGCTCTGGGGCGGCCTTATCTGGCCCCTCCGGGCGTGCCGGCTGACCGCCTTGCGGCCTTGCGCGGCGGCTTCGCCAATACCCTGGCAGACAAGACGTTTGTGGCTGAAATGAAGCGCCGCAATCTGGATCTCTTCGCCCAGGACTGGAAGGAAGTGAGCGAGACCGTCGCTGCCATCGTCAACACCCCGAAGGAGATGGTTGGAAAAGCCGTCGCCGTTATGGAACGCAAGGGCACGGTGAATTGCAAGGTCTTCTCCGACCCCAAGAACTGCAAATCCAAGAAGAAGAAGAAAAAGCGGAAAGAATAAACGAACTAAATCCTGATAAACGGAGACTTCCGATGTTTGCGCAGATCAATCATATGGCCATGATCAGCCATCAATATCCGCTGCTTGAGCGTTTCTATCGTTCGGTATTCAAATTGCACACCAGTGAGCGTGCCCAGCATGATGCGGAGGCTTCAGCAGTGGTGGGCGACGGTTACGTTGGGCTTAATATCCTGCCGCGCCGCGATGGCTACATGGGCGGGATTGATCATTTCGGCCTTGTTGTGGAAAGTCTTGCCGAAGTGCAAAAGCGCATGAAGAACCATCCCGGCGCGTCGATGGTCAAGCGGCCTTCGACCCGACCGTTTGCAGCGTGGTCCGCCAACGATCCCGATGGCAACGTGATTGATCTAGCGGAACGTAAGGGCAAGAACCTGAAAGACGTTTACGCAGAACAGCGGGACGATGACTGGCGCAACAGCGATGAGTGTCAGATAACGCGCTTTGCCATCCGTACCAAAAATCCGGAAGCCTGCGCCGCATTTTATGAAGATGTGTTCGAGCTCAAGCGGCGCAATATCCCGCGCGGCAAGGCCGGCATTCACCTGACCGATGGTCGCGTGACCCTGTCGCTTATGCCCTGGGATATTGAGTTGTTCGGCGGCATGTCGATCAAGCGCACCGGCCCCGATCATATCGGTATTCGGGTGCCTGATCTGGCGGCTTTCAAGAAGGAGCTGAAGCGCATTGGTGAAAAGAACACCTATATTGCCGCGCGTCCGCTCGGCGGCAGCGCGGAATCCACGGTGCGGCGCAAACTGTTGGCCAAGGCTGCGCTTGGCAAGCTTCAGATCGCTGACCCGGACGGTAACTGGATAGACATCACCGACGACTGAAGAGGGTTAGTTCCGTGCGCTTGGCTATTCTTGATGATTTCCAGAATGCGGTCCGATCGGTCGCGGACTGGTCGGTGTTGGAAGATCGTGTCGACATCACGGTCTTCAACGATCATATCGAAGACGTTGGTGCGACTGCGGCACGTCTGGAACCTTTCGAAATCGTGGTCTGCATCCGTGAGCGCACGAAATTTTCCCGCGCGCTTTTTGAAAAGCTCCCCAATCTGAAGCTGCTCGTTACCGGCGGCATGCGCAACCTGGGTATTGATCTGGATGGGGCCAGGGATCACGGCGTCGTTGTCTGCGGCACCGAATCGCTGGGCTATGGAACGGCGGAACTGACCTGGGGATTGTTGCTGGCGACTGTACGCAATATCCCGCGTGAGGTGGAAAGCGTGCGCGCAGGGGGCTGGCAGGTCGGCCTTGGGGTGGGGTTGAATGGCAAGACCCTGGGCATTATCGGCCTTGGCCGCCAGGGTACTCCGGTAGCCGGCTACGGTAAGGCCTTCGGCATGAATGTCGTTGCCTGGAGCCAGAACCTGACCGCGGCAAAATGTGCAGAACACGGGGTGGAACTTGCGACCAGCCTTGATGATCTGCTGATGCGTTCAGACATGGTCAGCATTCATGTGATTCTGTCGGAACGGACCGAGGGGCTGATTGGCGCCGCCCAGTTGGCGAAAATGAAATCCACCGCCTATCTGATCAATACGTCGCGCGGGCCCATCGTTGATGAAGCGGCACTGATCGCGGCGGTAGAGGCGGGGAACATCGCCGGGGCTGGCCTTGATGTCTTTGACGAGGAGCCTTTGCCCTCAGATCATCCCTACCGTCGTATCGACGCCATCGTGGCGACACCGCACCTCGGCTATACCATGCGCGAAGGCTACGAGAATTTCTTCGGCCAGGGCATCGAAGATATTGCCGCGTGGTTCGATGGCAAGCCGGTCCGGATCATGAATACCTGAGGTGAGCTCAGGATTCCTTTGCCTTTTTGGCCGCTTTGTTTTCGGCGCGCTGGCGTTGAGCGATGTAGACATTGGCGCCGATAATCACTGAAGCACCCGCGAGTGTCATGATGCCAAGGGGTTCGGTGAACAGGAACCAGCCGACCAGCGCCGCCCATATAAGGCGGGTGTAGTCGAAGGGTGCGACAAAAGTCGCATCCCCCGCGCCATAGGCATAGGCCGTACAGGTCTGTGCTACGCCACTCATCAAGCCCATGCCGAGCAGGATCAGCCATTCGTCCCAGGTTGGCGAAACCCAGACCATGACAGCAGGTACGACCATGAGGACGGTGGCGCTGACCGCATACCAGGTCTGGACCGTCATGGGATGGTCTTTGCGCTGGGTACATTTTTTGATGCAGGTGTGGGCGGCGGCGAAGCAGAACGCTGCGCCCAAGGCGGACAGGGCAGCCATCTGAAAGGTTGCGTCGCCGGGACGCAGCATCAGCAGGACCCCGCCGAACCCGGCCAGCGTAGCGAGCCAGCGGCGCCAATTCGCTTTTTCGCCCAGGAACAGAACCGCCAGAACAATCAGGAACATCATTCGGGTAAAGCCGATCACGGTAGCATCAGCGATGGGCATATGGACGACCGCATAAACCATCAGGAAAATTGCAGCGGCGCCGAACAGGCCCCGGCCCAGGTGAAAGGGCAGATTGGGGGTCTTGAAGGCGCCGAACCCTCGGCTGACAACGAAAGGAATCACCGCGGCGGAACCGATGGCGGCCCGAAAAAATGCGATTTCAGCCGTTGGAATACGCCCCCCGAGTGCCTTGGTGAAAGTCTGGACGACAATAAAGCTGAAGGCCGCCAGCAACATCCAGAAGCAGCCGCGCAGGTTCCCTGGCAAGCTATGCCAGTAGCGATCAAGGTAACTGTCGAGGGTCGCTTTCAGCGCCATATAATGTGAGTCCACGGGTAGGGGGTGGGGGGCGGATCAGGCCGGGACCGGCAAGACCGCTTCATGCTAGCCTTGGCCGACTTTAGTGCCAACCCTTAACACAGCAAGGGGGAGCGTAGCGCATGTCTGATGTTAATGATGTTCTGGCGGCGAATGAATCCTTTTACCGCGCCTTCGGGGCGGGTGATTTCGATGCAATGACGGCGGTCTGGACCGCTGGACCGATTGCGTCGTGTATTCATCCGGGGTGGCCGCCGGTTCGCGGTCGCGAAAAGGTCATGGAAACCTGGCGCCATATCCTGGTCGAACCGCCCAAGCCCCCCATTCGCCCGCTGGAGGCGGACGCCCTAATTCATGGCGATAGCGCTGTTGTTGTCTGCTACGAGGCGATTGGCCAGATATTCCTGTCGGCCAGTAATGTCTTCGTCCGCGAAAAGGGGGGATGGCGGCTTGTCCATCACCAGTCAGGACAGAGCGAAAAAGTGCCAAAAAGTATTTTAGAACAAACAGATAAAACCATTCATTGAGGCGGAGTTTCGGCTTCCTGAGGAACCTGAATTGCTCTATAAGTCGAAATCATCATCCGCCCCAGATAGGGAGATTACCCCATGTTGAAATTTACCGCCGTCGGCGTTGCCACGGCCGCTCTTGTTACCGGTTTCGCCGTCACGGCTTCGGCTGCGGACTGGACGCCCAAGCGCGATATCGAGTTCGTTATTCCCTATGGTCCGGGCGGCGGTTTCGACACCATCGTGCGTAAGCTTTCGCCCTATGTTCAGGCGGAACTGGGCGGCAAGATCAACGTCATCCCCAAGAACCTGCCGGGCGCCAGTGGTGCCAAGGCCGCTATCGACCTGAGAAAGTCTCGGCCCAACGGTTCCAAGATGATGATCTTCAACATTCCCGGCCACGCCATGCCCAACATCAAGGGCGATACCAAGCGCTATGACCTGAATGCTTTCAGCTGGATCGGCCGCATCGCCAAGGGTGACTACGTCCTCGTTGTTTCCGGCAAGTCAGGTATCAAGGACTTCCAGGCGCTGCTCGACCTCAAGCGTCCGGTGAAGAACCCGGAACTGGGTGCCGGCGGCACGTCCTACATGACCAGCACGATCATGTGGAATACTTTCGGCAAGGAAGTGAAGTTCATCACCGGCTACAAGTCGTCTTCCGATTACGCGCTGGCGGTCATCCGCGGCGACGGTGACACAACCATGTTGGCGGTCGGTAGCTTCCGCAAGTACATCGGCGGTGGCATGCAGAAGAAAAAGAACATCGGCCCCCATGACCTGGTGCCGATTCTGGAACTGACAACCGGCAAGAGCGTTTTCGGCGTCAAGACCGCGAAAGACTACGGCCATCCCGAGGTGGATAGCCTGGGTCTGGAACGTTACATCGCCGCGCCGCCGAAGCTTCCCGCCAATATCCAGGCAGCCCTTGAAGGGGCCGTCGCTCGTGCCCTTAAGAACCCCGAGTTCGACGCTTGGGCCAATAAGGTTGGTTATGGTCCGATCCAGCATCTCGACGGTGCTGCATCTGCCAAGGCCATCGCCAACCAGATCAATATCTACAAGAAATACGCCGACAAGCTTTAGGCGTTTATTACAAGGGACGGGCGCCTCTTTCTCAAGGGCGCCCGTTCCCATTTTGGAGGCATCATGAAAATCCGCATCGCGTCATCAGACCCGCTCAGCACCTTTTATACCCAGGCCGGGTTGCTGGCCGACCTTCTTAAAAAGTCGGGTGTGATTGAAGCGGCGGAAGTTCTGCCTACCACGGGTAGCGTCATCAATGCCGAAATGACAGCCAGGGGCGAAACGGCGCTTGGCTTCATGGCGTCTAACTGGGTGCCGCGGGCTGTTTCAGGAAGCGATCCCTTCACGTCGCCGGTCGATGTTTCGATCATCACTCCGCTCAATGCGGGGCCGCTGTTCTTTGTGGCGCCGGCTTCGTCCCAGTTGACAAGTGTGCGCGAACTGAAGGGCAAGCCGATTGCCGTGGGGCACGCCAATTCCGGCATGGCCCAGCATGCGAACAACATCGTGCGTGGCTTCGGTTGGCAGGGCGATGATGTTCAGTTTTCCCATATTTCGACTTTCGATGGCGGTACGGCCCTGATTGATGGGTCCGTCGCGGCGCAGCTGTCGGCACCGATTCCCAGTACCCATTTCGACGATTTGCAGGCGCGGCTGGATATCAAGGTGCTGGATTTCGATCCCGCCGATATCGCCATGTTGTGCAAGGCGCATCCTTTTTACTCTGCAGCCATTGTTCCTGCGGAAGGGGTGCGGGGACTGAAGGCCGATATGCCCGCGCTCGGTGTTCTCAACGTTATTGTTGCGGCAGGACATGCCGACGACGATTTCGTTTTTGACGTGGTCCGGTCCTATATCAACGGCGCCAAGGAACTTGAACGCGCCAATGCCCTGTTCCGCGGCCTGCCTGCGATTCTGGCTCGGGCCCGGACCGATGGTGTCGCCGCCCTGGCGCCGGGGGGCGCACCGTTTCATCCCGCCGCTGCCCGCGCATTTCGCGAGGCAGGACTGCTGGCCGATTGATGGCGAAGGGCGATGATTTCCGCTTGCGCGGTCGCGTCGCGACGGGGCTGGGCCTTGCGGTATCCTTTACCACCGCCGATTGGGCGCGGCAGGGCTTTATCCAACTGGTTGGCGTAGACCCGTATCCCGGAACCTTGAACCTGAAGATCACGGATGCAGATTCGCTGGCCGTCTGGGCTGCGCTGCGGGCCACGCCCGGCCATCACTTGCCGGCCCCCGACACCAATTCCTGCGCTGCCCGGCTTTATCCCGTAACTCTTGGGCGGGGCGTTACCGGCGCTATCGTATTGCCTGAGGTGCCGGGTTATCCCGCCGATCAGGTCGAGATCATCGCCGGGGTACATTTGCGCCAGGCGCTTAGCCTTGCCGATGATGACGTGATTATCATAACGGCGGCGGCGAACTGACTTTTTCCGGCTTGGGAATATGCTAGCCTGTGACAAATGCCGAACCAACGGCGTACCGGAGGCGCAGGGGAGAGCCAACATCATGATCGGAACGACGAAACGGCGTGAACAGGGACTGGCCGATCCGCTGCTTGGCCAGGTCATGAGCGAGATGGGCATGGATCAGGTGCCCCTCTATGAGCATCAGTCTGAAAAGCGGCTTGAATACAAACGCCGGATTGAATCCCTGACCCCCCATCGGCAGGGCCCGGTCGGCCCGAACCGGCGCCAAGTAAGCGATCCATTCAGTTTGGCAGATGAAATCAAGGCGCGGGCGCGGGACTGCGGCGCCGATCTGGTTGGTATGTGTGCGCTGAACCCGGTCATGATAGATGCCGGTTTCGATTGCGAATTTAACACCGTCATCGCCTTCGGCCACCATGAAGCCTTCACGGAAGTCTTGCAGGGCCCTGATGCCGTCAGTGACGAAGCCCATCGCGCCTATTGGATGGTCGCCAGGATCGCGACCGACATGGTGCGCTGGATTCGCGAAGACCTGGGGTGGGATGCCGTCGCGCATCATAATGGCGGGAGCTATATTCAGGCGGTGCCGGTGCTGTGGCAATGCGGCTTTGGCGAGCTGGGTAAGCATGGCAGCCTGATCAATGCGGAATTTGGCGCGAGCTTCCGCCCATCATTCATCACCACCAATCTGCCTGTCGCTTATGACACGCCGGTTTCCTTCGGTGTACAGGACCGTTGCACCGTATGTCAGGTGTGCACCAACAATTGTCCCGGCGATGCCATTCCAGATGAATTCATCGTCGACATGGGGGTCAAGCGCTGGCTGATAGATATCGCCAAGTGTTATCCTTATTCACGCCTGCGCAAGGAATATTGCCACCTTTGCGTGGATGTTTGCCCCTATAACGCGCCGAACAATCGCGATGACTACCGGGCATTCATGACGGATCGTAAAAAGTACGGATATAAAACGCCGAAGCTGTCTGCTGACGAAGACGCGCAATCATAAAAGCAAACAGGGAACAAAATTCATGCTGGTCATCACCAATGAAGATATCGAGGGCTTTCTTGAAATGGCCCCATGCGTTGCGGCGCTGGAAGATGCCTATCGTGACCTTGGTAAGCGGGATGCAGTGGATCTGCCGCGCCAGGATGCGGTAGTGCCCAACCCGCGCGAGGGTGCGGTCTATGCTCTCAAGACCATGTCGGGAAATCTGCCGTCTGCTGGGGTCGCGGCCCTGCGGCTCAATTCCGACGTCGTGCATTGGCCGGAGATCAACGGCGCCCAGCGCCGGGTCAAGATTCCCATTTCCCAGGGCGACCGCTACAACGGCCTCGTGCTGTTGTTTTCGACCGACACCGGAGAACTTCTGGCCATGATGAACGATGGCTATGTGCAAAAAACACGGGTCGGCGGATCGTCGGGCGTGGCGGCCAAGTATCTGGCGCGGGAAGACGCCAAGGTCATGGGGCTGCTCGGCACCGGCTGGCAGGCGACGGGCCAGATCCTCGCGATGGCGGCGGTGCGCAAGCTCGATCTGGTCAAGGTCTTCAGTCCGACCAAGGCCAACTGCGAGGCCTTCGCCAAGACCTACAGCGACAAGCTGGGGATTGAGGTGCGGGCGGTTTCGACCCCGGAAGCGGCGGCCGAAGGCGCCGATATCCTGGCGGCAGCGACCAATTCAATGGTCCCCGTGATTACCCCCGATCTGGTGCGGCCGGGCATGCATATTACGTCCGTGCGGGGATCGGAGATTCCCCTCGATGTGCTGCGCGGCGTGGACCGGCTGGTGGTCAATACCCATGACCCGGTCAGTGCCCACGCGACCCGCGGCTGGCCGTCCGAAATTCCGGAATGGACAAACGGCGACTATTCCCGTCCTGATATCGGGGTGTTCGATATCACCGCCGTGCCGGAGCTGAAGGACGTCGTCGCCGGAACGGCGCCGGGTCGCAAAAGCGCCGACGAAGTGACCTGTTTTCACAATTACAAGGGGCTCGGCCTCCAGTTCGCCGCCATTGGTGCGATCATCCTCAGGGAAGCCCGCGCCCGCCAGCTCGGCCACACGGTCGAAGACCGGTTCTTCAGCCAGACCGTTCACCCTTAAGCTATTTGCAGAACCAGCGCCGTCGCAGACGGTGCATCTTTAGGAGAAGACCACGATGATCGATTGTTACATGGCATCCACCACCAACAGCCGGCGTGCCTCGGTTGGCTTGTCAGAGGCCGGGTTGGCCTATACCGCCCATGCCATGAACCTGCGCGAAAAGGACCAGCAGAAGCCGGAACATCTGGCGCGCAATCCTTATGGCAAAGTGCCGGTGATTGTCGATTCCGATGGCCCCGGCGGCAAGCCGGTGACCATTTTTGAATCCGGCGCGATCTTGCTCTATGTCGCCGACAAGAGTGGCAAGCTTTACGGCAAGGACGCGGCCGAGCGGGTTGAGGTCCAGAAGTGGTTCATGCTGCACATGAACGGCTCCGTGCCGTTTTTGGGGGCGCTGAAGAATCACTCGACCCTGATGCCGGAATGCAAACGGGTGGCTCAAGTCATTGACGATCACCTGTCGAAGAACCAGTTCTTCACCCCGTCGTTTTCGATCGCCGATATCTGTTTCTACCCGCGGGTAGCCGGTATGGATGCTGCGCTTTTCCCGATCGAGGATTACAAGAACATCAGCCGCTGGATTGCCGAAGTGGGCGAGCGTCCGGGCACGAAGGAAGGCATGAGCCAGCCTAAGTAAAACGGTTCGCGCATGAAAAAAGGCCGGGAGCAATTCCCGGCCTTTTTTGTATCTGGGTGGCGCCTAAAGCCGGCTGGGCGGCGAGAAGTCCTCGTGCCCCTTGGCCAGCTTGTCCGACGGATAAGCCACGGTCTTTTGGAACACCATGTGCATGAACAGGAACAGGGGCTTTGCCTTCATCACCAGGCAGGCCATTTCCTCGGTATCGGAACGGTTGAAATGCTGGTGGACGCAGGCGGTTTCGACGATCGAGACGTCGCCGGCTTCGTACTCCAGCTTTACGCCGTCATGGATGTCGTAACCCTTGCCGGTCAGCACGAAGAACACGGCTGAATTCATGTGGCCGTGCTTTTGGCCGTAGGCGCCCGGAGCGAAGCTGTCGACATGACATTCGATGGACTGGGCGATGGACACGTTCTGCGGGCTGACCGTGATCTTGTGGAAATAGGCGGGACCGCCATGCCACTTCATGTCCGGTGCCTTGATGACGCGCGGCTGAGCATAGAGGCTCTTGTAGACCTCGCCGTAAGTGCCTTCAAGCGCGCGCACGAAGGTGCGCTTCTTCTGCCAGCGATCCCAAACGGGTTGGTTATGACCGGTTTTGGCCGGTGTGGATTCGGGCGTATCTTCAGGCATGGAGATGTCTCCTTACGGGGGAACTAGATACCTGCGGGCGGCTGATAATCTTCATACCCAGGCACCGGCTTGTCGGAGGGGTAGTCGACGATCTTCTGAAACAGCATGTGCATGAAGAGGAAAAGCGGCTTGGCCTTCATCACCAGGGCCACCTGCTGGGTGTCGCCCAGATTGACGTGTTGGTGAACGCAGCCGTTTTCCACGATGCAGGCATCGCCCGCTTCGTATTCGTGGCTGGAGCCGTCATGGATATCCTTGCCGTAACCGGAAAGGATGTAGAGCACGGCCGAGTTCATATGCCCGTGCTTCTGGCTTTCGGCGTGGGGCGCCAGAAGGTTGACGTGGCATTCGATCGATTGCGCGATCTGGACCGAGCCCGGATTGATCACGGCCTTGGCCCAGAATTGCGGGCCGCCCTTCCATTGGAAATCAGTACCGGGATAGACACGCGGCTGGGCGTAGAGGCTTTTGTAAACCTCGCCGTAAGTACCTTCGAGGGCACGCACGAAGGTGCGCTTCTTCTGCCAGAAGGTCCAAACGACTTCTTTTTCTTCGGGGCCCCTGTTGTGGCCGGGCCCCGGAGCGTCGTTCGTGTCTTCGGTCATGATAGCGGCGAAAGGCTAGAGATCAGCCGGAGGCGAATAATTCTCGCCGCCCTTTGACGCTTCCTTCGGCGGATAATCGACCATTTTCTGGAAGATCATGTGCATGAACAGGAACAGCGGCTTGGCCTTCATGACCAGCACGGCCATCTGGTCGTCGCCGTCATTCAGGTGCTGATGCACGCAGCCGTTCTCGACGATGCAGGCATCGCCCGCTTCGTAAGGGTAGCTGATGCCGTCATGCACGTCGTGCCCGGTGCCATGCAGAATGTAGAAGACGGCCGAATTCATGTGACCGTGCTTCTGGCCGTAGCCGTGGGGCGAAAAGACGTTGAGATGGCATTCAATGCTCTGTGCGATCTCGACCGACTGGGGATTGATCGGGGTCTTGCCGTACATCTGCGGCCCGCCCTTCCATTCCCAGTTGGCGTGGGGATAAACCCGGGGCTGGGCGTAGAGGCTCTTGTAAACCTCGCCGTAAGTGCCTTCGAGGGCACGAACGAAGGTGCGCTTCTTCTGCCAGCGCGCCCAAACAACCTCGCCGGCCTGATTGTGGCCCGGCTCGCCCGGCTTGACGAAAACGTCGCCGGCGCCTTTACCCGTGGTGTTGTCTTCGGACATCTATATCCCCACACATTTTCAGTAATTGATGCTGGACGGACAATAGCATAGCCAGCCCCCGCCGCAAACGCCCTGAGAGCCTGAAATCCGGGCTTTTTCACCTAATTGTGTCTTGGTGGGGGTGGAGCAGCGGGCTAAAAAGGGCCGATGACACCCGTGGCCACCATTTCGCCCTTGGACAGGGCCAAATTCATCGATCCTGACCGCACCGCCAAGGGTGAGGTCCGCGCCAGGGTCGCGTTGAGCCATCTGGCCACGCTTTGGGTCAATACCGGCACTCTGTGCAACCTGACCTGCGCCAATTGCTATATCGAATCCAGCCCAACCAACGATAGCCTGAGCTATTTCCGCCGGGCGGACCTGCGAGCCTACCTGGATGAGATTGAAGCCGGGGCCCTCGGCACCCGCGAAATTGCTTTTACCGGCGGGGAGCCCTTCATGAACCCCGATATTATGGGCATGCTGGAAGACGTGTTGGGGCGGGGTTTCGAGGCCCTGGTTCTGACCAATGCCATGAAACCCATGACCCATCACCGCGCTGCCCTCAAGCGCTTGCACGACGTTTACGGAAATCGGCTGTCGATCCGGGTTTCGGTCGATCATTTTGATTCCGCGCTCCACGACGAAGAGCGCGGAACGGGCAGTTTTAAGGTGACACTTGAGGGATTGCGGTGGCTGGCGGCTGAAGGTTTCCAGCCTCGCGTGGCCGGGCGCACCCGCTGGGGAGATGGCGAGGACGAGATGCGCCGGGGCTTTGCCGCCCTGATGGCGGGGCAGGGAATCGCCCTCAATTGTGCCGATCCGCAAGCCCTGGTGTTGTTTCCCGAAATGGACGCCGGCGCCGATGTGCCGGAAATCACGGAAGCCTGCTGGGGCATTCTTGGCGTCAATCCGGCAGATATCATGTGCGCATCCTCGCGCATGGTGGTGCGGCGCAAGGGAGCCGAGGTGCCAGCGGTGCTGGCCTGCACCCTGATTGCCGATGATCCCCGGTTCGAACTGGGGGCGACCTTGGCCGAGGCTGGCGGGGCCATCCCCCTCGCGCACCCGCATTGCGCACGGTTCTGTGTCCTGGGGGGCGGTGCCTGTTCGCGTTAGGTCCTGGCAGAGGGAAATTAGGGACGAACCCCCTGAATTTCTGCGCATTTTGGACAAATACCTAAAATTTTAGGCAAATTTTGCGCTTATTCTCCTCAAATACGCGCTTAATTCACTTCAATACTTGTTGCGGCTCCAGGTTGGTGGGGGATAATTCACCGCCAAACAAACACAGCCGGGGCAAGGTATGCTCAATCCGGTAAAATCGTCTCCTCCCGCGCCAAGAAAGCTGCGGGGGAAGGCACTCTCTGAAGGCGCGGTTGATGCCACTGACCTGGCAAAACCAGTAGATGGTCGGCTGCGTCCGGATCACGTCACGCCCTATTCCAGGCGTGCGCGTGACGGTGAGGAGTCCGAGAAGGTGAGTACAGAGGGCGAAAACCGCTCTTCGGCGATAGATGAGGCCATGAAGGCCTTGTTGCAGGACGCGTCGAGCTTGCGTGAGCCTTCGGCTGAGCCACTCATGCCCGATCACTCTGATCGTATAAAGGATCTCCCGATGACCCCGGAATTCAGGGAACGGCGGGCGGTGGATCGGCATATTACGGCCGCGACCCTTTATGCCCGCCTGGAGCGCAGCGACAACCGCGATGCGGTATTGCGTCCCGGGGCTGTTTTCAGCAAAAAATACTAATTCTAATTCTTAGAAAAAATACGCAAACTATTGTTATCTAATACGTAAAGAAGCGCATGGATCGTCGCGCTGTTGGCGCGGCGTGAACCATAGATAGTCATAGTTGGCCCCGTAGGATTCGGGCTGCAGGTCTTTTTCCCGCACCTCAATCGCTGCCAGGACCAGCATTGTCGTCCTCACGCCCCGACGCTCCAGTTGATAGGGCACGCCCCGGTCGCGGCGAACATGGCCCGATCCCGCAACCAGCACCGCCTTGCCCCCCTTTGCCGCGCCCAAAAGGGCGCCCGCCATCATCGCGTCGCGGGCAATCTGGATGCGGGCGAAGGGGGCGGCACGAGCGGCGGGGATTTGGCCGCAATGGGCATCGACCTGTTCTGCGGCCATATCGGCCAGCATTTCTGCCGGGAAGGGCCGATCAAGCCCAAGGGTAGCGGCCCGCGCAGCGCCGAGCGCTGAAAATCCTTTCCGCGCCAGCGGCCGGATGCGGTCGCGAGGCAGGTTGGCGGCCCTGATGGGGCGGCGGTGGTGGATAAAGGGGGCAACCACGGGCGCGTATTGGCGCCAGGCCGGCCAGCCGGAGTGGTTCCAGCCCAGAGCGGGGCCGATCCCTTCCACCTTCCCCGGTGCCTGGGCGCGGTAGGTATCCAGCGTCGCCTGCTGGTCTTCGCGGATCATTTCGATGGCGAGGCCGGGTTTGGACCCCGCGGCAAAGATGCGATCCACGGCCCAGGCCTGGATGCGGTGATGATCCGGATTATCATGGGTTTCACCGAGAAAAACGAATTCTGCCGCAACCAAAGCTTTGGCTAAATCGTCTTTGGACACGAAACGTTGGCTGACCGTGTGCCAGATGCGCCCGACCAGAACATGATCGCGCAGCTCGGTGGCTTGCCAAGGCGGTGGGGCCGGGACCGAGGCGCAGGCCGCGACCAGCAGCGAAAGGGCGAAGGCGGCAGCCGCCGCCCGCGTTCTATTCAACGTAATAGAACACCAAAGTGACGCAGAGCAGAACCGCCACCCAAAGTACCGTCGAGCCGACCGGCCAGGTTCGGGCCAGGGCCCCTTGAGGGCCGTGATGGCGGTAGACGGCGGCAATGATGTGGGTCAGACGCCTCTGGGCACGGGCCAATGCGTTGAAGTGAATATTGCTGACCGCTTGGCGGCAGGCGCCATAAATGCCTGGCAACAGGCGGCGATAAATATAGTCGCTGTCCAGGTTCGTGGATTTGAGTTCGCGGGGATAAAGCCCGTGCCACATCAGGACCGAGAATGCCAGGGCAGAGAACATGAGAAGCTGCAATTGCGTAATCACGTGTGTGGTGGTGTAGGGCACAAAATCCGCCGCGAACGGCAGGATCGCATAGAGCGCGTGGGGATAGACGCCGATGCCGATACAAAGCGCTGAGGCAAGCGCCATTGCGATCAGCATATTGATCGGGGCTTCTTTGCAGCGGATGCCTGAATCATGGGCGAAAAAGGCAAAGAACGGAATCTTGATTCCGGAATGGTGAAATACGCCGGCGGATGCAAAGAGCAACACCAACCAGGTAATCCAGTGTCCGCCGTCAGCTGCGGCAGCAATGATCATTGATTTGGAAATAAACCCGGAAAACAGTGGGAAGGCGGAGATGGAGGCGGCGCCCACTACACAGAAGCCGGCCGTCCATGGCATGGATTTCCATAGCCCGCCCAGTTCGGAGCCTTTAATCGTTCCTGTACGGAACAGCACCGCGCCCATGCTCATGAACAACAGGGCTTTGTAAATGATGTGGCAAAAGGCATGGGCTGCCGTACCGTTTAGGGCAAGGGGGGTTCCGATGCCGATGCCGACGACCATGAATCCGAGTTGGTTGTTAAGGCTATAGGCCAAGACCCGACGCAGGTCATTTTCGATGACGGCGTAGAAAATCGGGAAGGCGGTCATGGTTGCCCCGATCCAGATCAGCATTTCCGTACCGGGGAAGCCCCGCGCCAGCGCGTAAACCGCCAGCTTGGTGGTGAATGCCGATAGCACCACGGTGCCCACGACAGTGGCTTCGGGATAAGCGTCCTGCAACCAGTTATGAAGGAGAGGGAAGGCGCACTTAATGCCAAACGCAATGAAGATCAAAGCTGTCGGCAGGCTGACCAGACCGAGGTTGTCGAAGGTGATGGAGCCCGTAGCGCGGTAATGCAGCAGCACCCCCGCCAGCAGGATGACACCGGATCCGATCTGAACAATCAGGTAGCGCATGCCGGCGCGGAATGACCGTTCGGTCCGTGCCGCCCAAATAAGGAAGACTGAGACAATGGCTGTCAGTTCCCAGAAGATGAACAGCGAAAGCAGGTCTCCGACGAAAACCGCAGCGACACCTGCGCCTGCGTATACTTGGGCCGATGTCTGCTGAACGATGTCGCGTTCATGCCAGCCGTAGATGGCATTCAGGAATGCGGCAATCAGGAAAATCACGCCGAAGATAAAGCTGAGCCCATCAATGCGCAGCAAGGTCAGGGTGTGATCGAATATCTGGACCTGACCGTGGAGACCTTGGGGTAGGGCCAACAGGTGCGCGAGAGCAATAACCGGTAATGCCAGCATGAAGTACGGGCGAAATGCGGGGCGCAGAAGTGGGGTCAGCAACCCGCCTGCAATCAGAATCAGTCCGGGAGGCAGGTTATCGATCATAGAAATTCTCGTTGCGCTTTAACAATTTGCGCAATTCCTTGGCGCCGAGGACCAGCCCGACGCAAACGATGAAACCATAAAGGCCATAAAAGGCTGGAAATTCCTCGATCTTGTAGACGATGTGCTTGTGATAAAAGAGGTCGGGGATCGCCAGCAGCGCACAGACGCCCCACACGCCACGATAAATCTTGCGGATATTTGCCTTGCGTTCGATCCAGCTGGATTTTTCTGTTGGGTTTGCCATGTCGTTTTCTCAGGGCTTTGCGATGGGTTCAAGCAGGCGGTAGAGAGTGTCGGCATAGAAGAACATAAGCAAACAAATGAACGCTGTCAGGACAGGTGGGATGACGCAGAAAAGCGGGGCTTCCTTGATCCCGCGCAGGCGAGACCCTGCGGGGACGGCGGCACCGACGGCCTGGGCGGCGCCGTATGCAGGCGCTGTGTCGGAACCGGCGAAGAACCCGCGCCCCACAATGGGCAGCAGGTAGGCGACATTAAGCAGTGATGAGATCATCAGCACGCCAATCATGATCAACTGGCCGGCATCGGCAGCCCCCAGCATCAGGTACCATTTCGACCATGAACCGCCCAGGGGCGGCAGGCCGATGATGGAGAGCGCCCCGATCAGGAAAGCGCCATAGGTGAACGGCATGGCGCGACCGAGACCGTCCATATCCGAAATTTCGGTCTTGTGCGTAGCCGTGTAAATGGCGCCGGCGCAGAAGAACAGCGTGATCTTGCCGACCGCATGCATGGCGATATGCATGGAGCCGCCGATAACCCCCATTGAGGTCGCCAGCGCTGCCCCCAGCGTCACGTAAGAAAGCTGGCTGACGGTGGAATAGGCCAACCGGGCTTTCAGGTTGTTCTTGCCCAGCGCAATCAGTGAAGCGGTCAGCAGCGTAAAGGCGGCGACCCACATCAACCATATCGAGGCGCCGGTGGTTGTCAGGTAATCAATGCCGAAGATGTAGACCACGACCTTCATTACGGTGAAAACCCCGGCCTTGACCACGGCGACGGCGTGCAAGAGTGCAGATACGGGTGTCGGTGCGACCATGGCCGCCGGCAGCCAGCGGTGGAACGGCATCAGCGCGGCCTTGCCGATGCCGAAAATGTAGAGCGCCAGCAGGAAAGGTGCCACGCCTGCGGCGATCTTGCCGTCGAGGATGCCGCCCTTGGTGAAGTCCAGGGTGCCGGTTGCACCCCATGTCCAGATGATGGCGACCATCTGCAAGCCGATTGATGTGCCGATCAGGATGCCCAGATAAACACGGCCCGACGCCTTGGATTCCGGCGTGCCCTTATGTGTCACCAGCGGATAGGTGGATATGGTCAGCACTTCGTAGAAGATGAACAGCGTAAACATGTTGGCCGCGAAGGCGACCCCCATGGCCGCCAGAATGGCAATGGCGAAGCAGACGTAGAAACGTGTCTGGTACTGTTCGTTATTGCCGCGCATGTAGCCGACCGAATAAATCGAATTCAGTATCCACAGGCCGGACGCAATGAGCCCGAACATCATGCCGAGCGGCTCGATCTTCAACGCGATAACCAGGCCGGGCATGACCTGTTGCAGGGCGACCTCCGGTATAGCGCCGGCATTGAAGCGCAACAGCAGTGCGATCACCGTGGCGAACAGCGCCAGCGCCGTGGCCAGGGTCACCGATTCCCGCAGGTTGGGGTTGCGCCCGGTTAAGGCGATACCGATGGCGCCCACGAAGGGGATAGCAAGTGTCAGGATCAGCAGCAGGGTGTCGCTCATGGGACCACGACCCCCAATAGAATCTGCGCGGCTTCACCGGCAGCTTTGGTGGTCAAACCAGCATCAATGCCGAAATAGACATTAGCGCCGATCAGCGTCCAGGTCGGGATCAGCATGGACAACGGGGCTTCCGCGACCGGGGCGTCATCGATGGCCTTTTCCAGGTAGGCGGCTTCAATCACCCGCCAGACGTAGATAACGGCCAGCAGGGAAGAGGCCAGGATCAGCGCAGCGATGGGCCAGCGGCCGCTTTGCAGGGATGCGCTCACCAGGTACCACTTGGAGATAAAGCCAACAGTCAGCGGCACGCCGATCAGGCTGAGCCCGCCAACCACGAAGGCCGCCATGGTCCACGGCATTTTGTAGCCGAGACCGCGTACGGATTCGATGCTGGCAACGCCCTTGCGCAGCACGATGGCGCCAAGCGTCATGAACAGGGCGCCCTTCATCAGCGCGTGGTTGAAAACATGCAGCATGGTCGCGGTCAGACCGGCGACAGACGCAAAGGAAAGCCCGAGCAGCATGTAGCCGATCTGGGCGACCGACGAATAGGCGAGCATGCGTTTGATATCGACCTGGAAGATGGCGACTGTGGACGAAGCAAAAATCGCGGCCAAGGCGAGGGGTGTGAACAACCAGGTCAGGGTGAGGGCGAGAATATGATAATCCGTGCCGAATACCGTGAACATGAAACGGATCAGCAGATACAGCGCGGCCTTCGTCGCCGTGGCGGCAAGAAACACGGTCACCGCAGAAGGGGCGAAGGCGTAGGCGTTGGGCAGCCAGAGATGGAGCGGGAACAACGCCAGCTTGAGGCCGAGGCCGGTGACGATGAAGCCGAAGGCGACCAGCACCGTCCGGTTCTGCTCCAGCCCCTGAAGGCGGGCTGCGAGATCCGCCATGTTCAGCGTACCCGTCATCATGTAGATCAGGCCGACGCCGATGACGAAGAAGGTCGCGCCGATTGTGCCCATGACCAGATAACTGTACGCAGCGGTCAGGGCGCGACGGTCGCGGTTGGCACCGAGAGCCACCAGCACATAGGTTGAAAGCGAAGATATTTCCAGGAACACGAAGGCGTTGAACGCATCGCCCGTGATCACCATGCCGAGAATGCCGGTCAGGCACAAAAGATAGGCGGTGTAGAACAGGGCCTGATTGTGCGGCTCGATTTCATGGGCGACCGATACCCGGGCATAGGGCAGCACGGCAAGACCGATAGCAGAAATGATCACCAGCACGAAGGCGTTGACCGCATCCACCCGGTATTCAATGCCCCACGGCGGTGCCCAGCCGCCCAGCGCGTAGGAAATATGGCCACCATCTATGACGCGGCCAAGCAGGGCGATGGATATGGCGAAGGTCACGGCACAGACGATGATGGCGAAGTACCACGCCAGGGCCGGACGCCGGAAAATTGCGCTAAGGGGAGCGGCGATCAACGGGACGATGATCTGCAGGATGGGGAGGTGATGGGCGATCATTTGGCCCCCTGCGGCGTCTCATCGCCGAACTCGGTCGCGTCGTCGGCCTTCTGGATTTCATCTTCTTCGATCGAGCCGTAGGCATTCTTGATACGAACCACCAGGGCGAGCCCGAGCGCCGTAGTTGCCACGCCGACGACAATGGCCGTCAGGATCAGAACATGGGGCAGGGGATCGGAATAGATTTCAGGCTTGCCGGTCAGGATCGGTGCTGTGCCGCCACGGACCTTGCCCATGGAGATGTAAAGCAGGAACACCGAGGTCTGGAAGATGTTCAGTCCGACGATCTTTTTAACCAGATTGCCGCGCGATACCACGATGTAAAAGCCGGTCATCATCAGAAAGATGACCATCCAGTAATTGAAAAGACCGAAAACGTCGTCGAGGCTCATCACCAGTCCTCGTCGCTGATTGGCGGGTTTTGTCCGGCAAAGGCGTAGAAAGTCGAAACCATGACGGCAGACACTGTCATGCCGACGCCGAATTCGACCAGCAAGATACCAAGGTGCTGGCCCGCAACTGCGGTTGAGCCCAGCACGGAATAATCAAGGAAATTATGATCGGTGATAAAGCTCACCAGTCCTGTGCCGCCATAGATCAGGACACCGGTTGCGAGCAAGATGCGCACGACACGGCCCGGCAGGGCCCGGCGCGCAGTTTCCAGGCCGAAGACCAGAGAATAAATGATGAAGGCAGCGGCAAATATGACGCCCGCCTGGAATCCGCCACCCGGTCCGTAATCGCCGTGGAACTGCACATAAAGGGCGAACAGCAGTATTGGGCCAATCAGGACCTTGGTCACGACACGCAATACCAGATGGTGTTCCATCGCCGAGATGTTGCCGTTGGTGGTGGTGTTCCGAATGGTCCCCGCCAATAGTAGCAGCACACCGATTCCGGCGGCGAAGATCACGGTGACCTCGCCCAGGGTATCGAAACCACGGTAGCTGGCCAGCACGGCAGTGACGATATTCGGCATGCCGATTTCGGCGGTAGTGTCGTTGATGTATTTGGGCGAGACATGAGAGTGAATCGGCGCATTGGGATCACCAAAGCGCGGCATGTCCAGAGTGCCGTAAACAAGCGTGAGGCCGGTCAGAAAGACAACTATCAGCGGGATGGCGCGGGGGCGGCGGTTGAGAGATTCATGGCGCGCCGTCAGGGCCAGGGTAGATAGCATCAGCACAGTGGAAATGCCGGCGCCAACGGCGGCCTCGGTAAAGGCTACGTCCACTGCATCCAGATGCACCAGCAGCGCCGCCGAAACGAAGGAAAACACACCAGACAGCATGACCACGGAAAACAACGTGGTTCGCTTGAGGATGGCAAAGGCGGTGCCGGCCAGAAACAGCAGCAGCGCGATGTCGATGACGGCTTCTATTTGTCGTCTCCCTTGCCTTCAGGGCGGGCGGGGACGTCCGCGCGTTCCGGCTTCAAGCCGGCCACCAGCGCTGCATTGGCAATGGCGTGGGTAGATGTGGGGCTGGTGAAGAACATGAAGGCCCCGATCAGCAGAAGCTTGACCGTGATCAGGCTGAACCCGGCCTGCACCATGAGCCCCAGCAGGATCAGATCGGCGCCGAGGGTATCGGTGATCCCGGCGGGATGAAGGCGGCAATAGAAGTCCGGCATGCGCACGAGGCCAAGCGCGCCGATCAAAATCAGAACGCAACCGGCCATCAACAGGGCCCAGCTAATGGCATCGAGGATCAGAGGGGTCATGACTTGCCCTCGTCTTCGACATTGTCACCCAGAGTGCGATAGCGGAAAAATTTCAGCACGGCGATGGTGCCGATGAAATTCACCAGCGCGTAAAGGAGCGAGATATCGAGGAAATCCGGACGCCCGGTCAGGAAGCCCATGACGCCGATCAGCAGCACGGTCTTGGTGCCGAAGGAATTCGCGGCCAGCACACGGTCATAGAGCGAAGGTCCGGCATAAAGACGGATCAGGGCCAGGGTCATGGCCACGAGCAGGGCGAGGGCTGTGGCGGTAAACATCAACGCCCCTCGATCGCGCAAACGCGGCGGTCCATGTCGCCACTTTCCAGCGCCTCGGCCGCTTCGCGGGTAATGGCATGGACCAGCACCTTGCCGTCCACAAGTTCCACCGCAACGGTGCCGGGGGTCAGGGTGATGGAATTGGCGTAGATCACCTTGCCAACATCGCTTTGCTGGCTGGCAGGCACCCAAACCATGGTCGGGCTGATGGGCAGCTTGGGTGAGATCACCAGCTTGGCGACATCCCAGTTGGACTTGGTGATTTCCTTGCCGAGCCAGGCAAGATAGCCGAAGTAGCCGAAGCTTAGGTGGAGCGGGACCGCTTCATGGTCAATGACGTCGAGGCGGTGGGCAATCACAACGATCAGCACGCAGGAAACAATGCCCATGGAGATGAACAGGGAATCGTAATGACCGGACAGCAAGAGCCACAGGGTCAGCATCGCCAGACCCAGGCCGATGGTGTGTGTCAGGCCTTTCAACCGCATGAGAATGCGCTTTCGTCCACTTGTCGGGCGGCTTTCTCTTTGCCGGTGCCTGCCCGATTGTTGCTTTGAAAATTGGATACAGGGCACATCACGGTCCGTCAACCTTTCTGCATAAGTCAGGTGAAAGGCCCCAATTTTTACATGATTTCATATACTTATTGACAGGTAGGCGAGTTTGTGCGGGGCGGAGATTGATGCTAGTATTTCTGTATAAGAAGAAAATAGTACAGGGGGCTTACATCTCCAATGGATTACGACGGGATGGAAGATGAACCGGATAACGCCCGTGAAGTCGACGGTGCTGTTAAGTGGTTCAATATCGTCAAGGGGTTTGGCTTCGTAACGCCTTCGGACGGTTCAAGCGATGCGTTCCTGCACCTTTCGGTGTTGCGGGACGCGGGCTTTTCCGCCTTGCAGCCGGGAACCACCGTACGCTGTGAGGTGGTATCGCGGTCCAAGGGACTGCAGGTCACCCGTGTTCTGAATATCGATGAAAGTACTGCGGAAACGCCGCCGCCGGTCGAAGGTGCGGGGGCGGAGCCGGTGCAGGACCTGGGTCCGGTCGGTGACTTCATTGATGCCACGGTCAAGTGGTTCAACGTGGACAAAGGCTACGGTTTCGTCTGCCAGACGGATCAGGAACGGGATGTCTTCGTTCACATGGTGACCTTGCGCCGTTCGGGCATACGGGAACTGGAAGCGGGGCAGGCGGTCAAGGTGCGCGTTGCTGACGGGCCGAAAGGGCCGCAGGCTACGGAAATCCAGCTCTAGGACGATCGAGGTGTTCGGTATAAAGGTGGATGGACCGCCGGTGTCACGGGCGGCAGAATTTTGCTGTGTGGATTCCGATGACCGGACCTGACACCCGTACCCGCGCTTCCTGGTTCCATCTCTGGCGCCGTGCCCTGTCAGGAATCCTTTTCATTTTTTTTCTGCTTGCGACGACTTCGCCAGGCATGGGGCTTGAGCCTTTCGGTTCTTCCACGCTCCAGATCGAAAGCGCCAGCGGGCGTCATAGTTTTACAGTCGAAATTGCCGACAATGATGCCACACGCGCGCGCGGCCTGATGTTCCGCCGCGCCCTTGCGCCGAATCATGGCATGCTGTTCGTCTATCCGCGTGCCCGGATGATTTCCATGTGGATGAAGAATACCTTCATTCCTCTGGACATGATTTTTATCGATGCGAACGGCGTAATCGTATCCGTGCATGAACGGGCGGTGCCCCATTCGCTGACGCCTATCAGTTCTCAGAAACGCGCCGTCGCGGTGCTGGAACTGGACGGGGGCTCGGTTGCCCGGTTCAGTATTCATCCAGGCGACAGGGTTTTAAATTCGCACTTCGGTGCGGCGGAATAGGGCAGGGACATGGGACAGACCATTCTGGTAACTGGCGGCGCAGGTTATATCGGCAGCCAGACCTGCAAGGCGCTGGCGGCTGCCGGATATATGCCCGTTGTCTATGACAACATGGAATACGGCCATGAGTGGGCGGTCAAATGGGGCCCCCTGGAACGGGGCGACCTGAACGACAGGACGCACCTTGATGCGGTGATGGCGGAATACCGTCCGAGTGGTGTGCTGCATTTCGCGGCCTATGCCTATGTCGGCGAATCCGTTAGGCACCCGGCAAAATACTACCGGAATAATGTCGTCGGCACTCTCAGCCTGCTGGAATCCATGTGTGCGTTCGGGATCGATTGCCTCGTATTTTCCAGCACCTGTGCGATTTACGGTGTTCCCGATTGTCTTCCGATTACGGAATCGCACCCGAAAAACCCGGTGAACCCTTATGGCGCGACCAAACTTGCGGTGGAGCGGATGCTCCATGATTTTCGAGGGGGCGACGGCCTCCGTTCCTATGCCTTGCGGTATTTCAACGCCGCCGGTGCCGACCCGGAGGGGGAAATCGGAGAAGTACATGAGCCGGAAACGCACCTGATTCCACTGGTTCTCGATGCCGCCGCCGGGATATCCGGCCCCATTCGCGTGTTCGGCAACGATTACGATACCCCAGATGGCACCTGCATACGCGATTACATTCATGTGACGGACTTGGCGGAAGCCCATGTTCTCGCACTTGGGAAACTCCTCGGCGGCGAACCCGGCGGGGCGCTCAACCTGGGGACCGGTGAAGGCCATTCCGTACTTGAAGTGATCGATACCGCGCGCACGGTAACGGGCCGGGATATCAAAGTGGAAATGGTTTCCCGCAGACTAGGTGACCCGGCTCAACTGGTAGCCGGGGCGGAGTGTGCCTCTAAAGAAATAGGATGGAAACCAACGCGGTCCTCCCTCCGGGTTCAGATCGAGGACGCTTGGCGTTGGCATCAAAAAATTAATGATGCCACTTTTTGCGGCGGCTAAATTTAAGCGCCTACGGTGTCGTTGTGGCCCAAATGTGCCCACGATCGTTTCACCGTTAAGGCAAACGCCAGACAAAATCTCCTGGCACGCTGGCCATAAAGTGAGGACGGTTTTGGTCCTGTAAATTAAGGAGTAGATTGGGCTTGCCGTTTTAGCGCGTTGAAATTGCTGCAGGGGCGTATCTTGAAGACATTGGCGTTACCGCTTTGGCCCCCGTGCGCCACGCGATGGGGGCTTTTGTCTCGAGGGATTCGCCGCATGACTTCTTGATTGTTCTATCCCTGATAGCTTTCGGGTGCTCGCGTTGGCTTGGCCCAGATTCAATGCCGGGGTTGAAGTGGGGGGCGATGAGACCGTATTTGAGGAGGATGTATCCTCCTCATTTCCCCCGTCCTTTGCCTGCGCCCTGATCTCGCTGGCGGCAGCGTTCGGAATTACGTCGAACGCATCGGAGTCCCGCAGCCGCTTCCTATTTAGAGGGCCCAAAAAAATCCGGAAACCGCCGATGACGTGCATATCTCTCCCGCTGCCGCCCGCGTCGAAAAACGGCTCCCACCGTGTGTTCGAGGAAGCCGCGGGGGCAAGCGCCAGCCGGATTTCCTCTCCGCCTTTCAGGGAATCGTATTCCATTCCCAAAACGAATTTCAGGCCTGCCGCGAGAGGGAGCTGTAGGCTGAACCGACCGAACGTGGCTGCCCCTGTACTCCGGAACCGACGCCCGGCCGAAATGGATAAGGAAATGCCCAGCCCCTTCACTGCGGCCTCCACTGCAGCGTGATGGCGCCTGTCCGCACCGGCCTCTGTTTGGCCCAGGGCCAGCCCGAAGGTGTAATTCTGGCGACCGGCTAAGTAAACGTGTCCGGTCACCGCCGAAACACTAAGCCCATCGGAATCGCCTTCCGCAAAATCGAGAGCGCTGGAAATATCTTCACTGAACGCATTGGCAGAGCGGGTTTCGTACGAATTGAATATCATTGTCCGGTTTTCTTCAGCCCGCACACCGGAGGAGGTAAGTAATACTGCAAGGGCTAACGCCAAAAGGTTCATATTCGAGGACAGGGGCCGCTCCGATCTTGCGCTGGCCGTCTTCGGCCGTTCTCTCTCAGCGAGAGATGCAAGGGCCACGCCAACCGGTGTTCCTAGAAAAGCGCCATTCTTCCCGACGGTTTTTGGCGTTACCGGGCCAGTTTGTCCCAGCGCCCGGCAATAATTGCTGAGTAACAGCGTCGCGGCCCTGCGCCAGTCCACTAGGCATGGCAATCGTTTCCACTGCCGCTATGATGCGGGCAGACTTTTCCGGTGAGCAGGGGGCAATATGACGAGGGCCTTGATATGTGGCGTTAGTGGGCAGGACGGTGCCTACCTGTCTGAATTCCTGTTGGGGCAGGGCTATGAGGTATTCGGCTCCACCCGCACCGATCCCACGGTGGCACCGGCAAATCTTGCGACCCTCGGCATTGCCGGCAAGGTCCGGATGGTGGAACTGGATGCCGTCAACCCGCTCGAGGTCCGGCGCACCCTGGAAGATGTCCGTCCCGACGAAATCTATAGCCTGACAGGGCCATCCTCCGTCGCCGCCTCATTCCATAATCCGCAGGAAAGCTTCCAGTCGATCACGGTGGGAACCGTCAACCTGCTCGATGCGGTGCGTCAGATCGTGCCCAAGGCGCGGGTCTTTCTGGCGGGTTCCAGTGAATGCTTCGGCAACACGGTCGATCCCGCAACCGAGCAAACCCCCTTCAGTCCGCGCAGTCCCTATGCCATCTCCAAGATATCGGCGCACTGGACCGCCAATATCTACCGCGAGGGTTACGGGCTATTCGTCTGCACCGGGTTCCTGTTCAATCACGAATCGGTTCTGCGGACAGAACGCTATGTCACCCAGAAGGTGATCGCCACGGCATGCCGCATCAAAGCGGGAAGCGACGAAAAACTTCACCTCGGCAATACCACGATTGCGCGCGACTGGGGCTGGGCCCCGGAATATGTCCAGGCCATGTGGCGCATCCTGCAACAGGACGCGCCGATGGATTTCATCATCGCCACCGGTCAGACCCATACCCTGGACGAATTTGTCGCCAAGACCTTCGCCGCACTTGGTCTAGACGCGGGCGATCATGTCGTTACCGACCCGGCCTTGTTGCGCCCAACGGATATCGTGACCAGTCACGGCGATCCCGCCAAGGCACGCGATATCCTTGGCTGGCAGCCAGCTTATGCTCTGGATGAAATTATTGCGGAAATGATCGCCGCCCGTCGCCAGGCGTCTGGATAATCAGATGCCGGGTCCACCGGCGAGACGGCGGGGCAGGGTCTCCCACGAATTCCCGGCCGCGATCATGCAGCTCTGGCCATCCGGCATGGTGATAACAATGGTGAAGGTCGCGTTATCCGGCGACCGCATGACCTCGATCACGCCGCCGTTATTGGCAAGGCCCATGGCCACAGGGGATTCCTTGTAGGCACCGGACAGATGCTGAAGCACCTTGGCGCGATCCGCGCAGCTTGCCGGTTCCGCCTTCGCGCCCAGGGGTGCGGCGAAAACCACAAAGATAGCGATGATGAGTGTCCAGATCCTGCCGTACATGGCGATATTCCTTCGCGCCACCCGGCTGCCGTTCGGTCCTGAACGACAAATCCTCCGGAGGCATGATTGGAGTTTGATGCCTCAAGATATAAATTTTCGTTAAAAAAGGGGGGTTCGCCGCGCAATATTATTGCTTGATGGCGAGGGTCATGCCCCGGCCAAACGGCAGCATGACCAGATCAAAATCCTGATCCCCGTGGAGGGTCCCGTTAAAGGCCCGGAGCGACTGGGTTTCCCCGTAATCATCGCCGTTTTCGGCAAATTCCCCGGATCCCAGGACGTCATCCGCGACCAGAATCCCGCCCCCGCCCAGAAGCTGGGAAATCAGCGGCAGATAGCTGGCGTAGTTTTCGCGGTCGGCATCGAGAAAGATGAAATCGAAGGCCCCGCGTTGGCCCTCCAGCAACAACTCGGCCATGATGATCTGTGCGCGTCCGATCCGCTGGTCGATCCGGTTATCCACCCGGGCTGGCCGCCAGAACCGCTGGCCCATCTCGCCCCATCCCGCAGCCATGTCGCAGGTAGTGACCCGTCCGTTTTCGCCCACGGCCAGCGCCAGGGCGAGGGTGGCATGACCGGTGAAAGTCCCGATCTCCAGAACATTTTTCGCCCCCTTCAATTGGACAAGGATGCGCAGTAACGCGGCTTGTTCGGCAGTCGTTGCCCAATCGGCATTGGGCATTTGCGCCGTTTCCTCGCGCAAACCTGCCAGTTCCGGCGTTTCATGGAGCCCGATTGTGCGGATGTATTGAAGAATGACCGGTGAAAATGGGGAATTTGATGCAGACATCTGGGATTGGGGACCAACTGGGTTGCTTAATTATCGGGAGCATAGGGTTATATTCGGAAAATAAAATACCGAATAAGCTATAACTCTTTCGCCCTTGGGGAAGGTGCTGATTGTGCCGCGCCGCCAAGGGCGCTAGTTTCCGCCCGTCGGGGAGTAGCTCAGTCTGGTAGAGCACTGCGTTTGGGACGCAGGGGCCGGAGGTTCGAATCCTCTCTCCCCGACCATTTACGGGAAATTTATTTGGTCGGGCTCTGGTGCCGGAGCCCAGGCGGGGCCATCAGGCGTTCGCCCCATTCGAACCCGTATTGCACCAGAAGTGCCAGCCCTGCTGCCGGCACGGCGCCTTCGAGAATAAGCCCCACATCATCGAGCCGGATACCGGTCAGGATCGATTGGCCGTAACCGCCGGCGCCGATCAATGCACCGAGAGTAGCCGTCCCGACATTGATGACGGCAGCGGTTTTAATCCCGGCCAGAATCAAAGGTGCGGCCAGGGGCAACTCGACCTTCTGAATACGATCTCTGGTGCTCAGCCCCAAAGCCAATGCCGATCTACGGATCGGTTCTGAAATGCCGCTGAGCCCGGCATGAGTGTTACGTGTAATCGGCAGCAGCGAATAGAGAAACAACGCCGTCATCGCCGGCACCGCGCCGATTCCCAGCAGCGGAATCATGAACACCAGCAACGCCAGCGTCGGCATGGTCTGAATAATACCAACCACGGCCAGCACTCCATGACCAAGGCCCGGGAAAAGATAGGCGGCGATGCCAAGGGGAATCGCCACGATGATTGCTGCGGTCAAGCTGATCCCGACCAGTGTCAAATGCTCAAGGGTGGCGCGCCAAAGGCGTGTCCACATTTGTGCCAGACGGGAACGATCCTGAGATTGAAATTCGATGCCAAATTCTGCCTGTAGAAACTTTCCGGCCACCTCGCGTTCCGAGGTGCCGCCCATCTTCACCTCACCATTGAGGCCAGCCATGGTGTTTTCGTCGATATGTCCGGCCAATCGATGGAGCGTTTTAACGACCTCGGGTGCGCGTTTCTCCAGGTCGGCGCGGTAGAGCACAAGCGCGTCATAGACAGGGAAGTGTTTCCTGTCATCCCTGAGTACCTTGATCTTGTAATAGCCGATCTCGGCATCAGTCGCGTAAAGGTCCATGACTTCGATATCGCCCGCTACCAACCCGCGATAGGCAAGGTCGTGATCCAATCCACGTACGTTGCGCGCATTGAGCCCATAGCGGGCCTTGAGCGCCGGCCAACCGTCACCTCTATCCATGAATTCATTGCCGAACCCGAACACGAGATCGGGATGTTTTTTGAGATCGGAAATCGTCTCGATCTCACGTGCCTTGGCCAGACTTTCCAGCATGCCAATCGCGTAGGTATTGTTGAAGCCAAGCGGGCGGCTCATACGCAAACCCCGGCGGGCGAGTGCCGCCGCGAGCGCTTGATCATCCTTGATGGAGTCTCCGGCCAGGATCTCTGCCCGCAAGGTGCCGGTGTATTCGGGGTAAATATCGATATCACCCCGGAGCAACGCATTCCAAAGCACCCGCGTGCCGCCCAGTTCACGCCGGTGCCGAACCTCGGCGCCGGAACTGCGGGCAAACAACGTCACCATTTCGCCGAGGATCACCGATTCGGTGAACTTCTTCGAGCCTATGCTGACTTCCGCCGCAAGGACAAGCGGTGCTGCGAGAGCCAACACAGCAACTAGAATAAGGGCCGCAATGCGCCTCATGGCGAATTCTCTTCGTCGCCCCAACGCGTGCGCTGGGCATTTATAAAGCGTGTAACGAAGGGATCCGCGGGGCGTTCCATCAGGTCAGCAGCACTGCCGCGCTGAATGACAAGGCCATCGCGTAGCAAGATGATGCTATCGGCGAAGAAGGCGGCTTCGCTCATATCATGGGTGACAAGCACTACGGTCTTGCCGAGGGTCCGAAAAATATCGCGCAGCTCATTTTGCAGTTCGAACCGAATCAAGGGATCAAGGGCGCCCAGGGGTTCGTCCAGCAACAAGACATCAGGATCAAGCATAAGCGCCCGCATCAGGCTAACGCGCTGGCGCTGCCCGCCAGATAATTCCAATGGATAGCGGTCAAGGCCGTCTTCGGGAAAATGAGTGAGACGGGCAAGTTCCTGGAGCCGCGTATCCATTTGCGCCTGCGGCCAGCCCAGAACCCCCGCCAGCAAGGTGACATTTCCTCCCGCCGTCAGGTGGGGAAACAAGCCCCCCTCCTGGATGACATACCCCATGCGCCGTCGTGCGGCGGTCAGGCTTTCAGGGCTGAGCGGCACGCCATCAAACAGCACCCGCCCTTGATCAGGCAACACCAACCCGTTCATGAGGCCTAAAAGCGTCGTCTTGCCGCAGCCTGACGGACCGATGACGACCAGGGTGTGGCCTGGGGTGACATCGAGATCAAGCGGGGCGAGGGCGGGGACACCGCCATAAGAGCGGGCCGCCTGTTCGAGGCTGAGCATGGGGGCATGATGTCATACCCCGCAGGGGTGACAAAGCACCCAGCACCACGCCCAAACCCCCTTGGGAGAGGCTTTCCCGATTACGAACCCTTGACGGCGGTGGCCCCGGACGATACCCATTACCCGCACATTGGAGAGGACCATGACCAAAGTCCGCATTTATCAGCCCTGCCGCACGGCGACCCAGCAGGGATCGGCCAAGACAAACCGTTGGCGCGTGGAACATGAACCCGCGGCGCCCCGAACCCGCGATGCCTTGATGGGCTGGACGTCTTCCGCCGATACACGCAGCCAGCTTCGCCTGTTCTTTGCGACCCGCGAAGAGGCGATCGCCTACGCCGAACGCCAGGGGCTCGACTACGACCTGATTGAGCCCATGACGCGAAGACCCAACATCAAGAGCTACGCCGACAACTTCCGTTACGGCCGCGTCCTCTAGGAACGGTTTACGGGGGTGTTAAGCGCCCTTAGCTCAGTTGGATAGAGCAGCGGCCTTCTAAGCCGCAGGTCGCAGGTTCGAATCCTGCAGGGCGCACCACCCCCACCTTTTTTACCCGGAGCCGCAGTCCCAATGGCGCAAACGCACCAAAGCCCCGCCACAATCTTGATCTATACCTATGCCGATGTCGTCGGTGACGGTTTCGTCAAACTCGGCTTCCTGCGCGACCTGCGCGCCCGGTTTCCCCATGCTCATATCACCTGGTGCTCCGGCGTGTTGCCCACGGTCTACGCAGGCGTGCTGAAGTCGCTGACCACGGGTTATCTCGACGAGGTTATCAGCGCGGCCGGGATCGGCACCGGGGTTGGCGAACTGTTTTCCCTCAAGCGGCCTCTGGAGGGCCGGCACTTCGATCTGGTCATCTGCACCGACCGGGGGGTGGTACGTGCGCTCTGTGCGCGCCGGATACGCCACGGCCTTTTCATTTCCGCCGCTGCCAGTTACCGCCTCTCCGACCGGCGTCCCCCCAAGGGCACGACGCGCCCCGCACATCTGGCTGATTACCTGTCGTCGCTGCTCGACCTTGTCACACCCCGCCCGGAAACAACGCCCAAGGCCGGCGTTAAGGTGCCGGAAGATTTTCGCGCTGCCGCCCGCGCACAGCTGACGGAAGGGCCGACCTATGTCGGCATTTCGCCGGGGGCTGGAGAAAAGGCACGGATTTGGCCCTTGCCGGGATTCATTGCGGTCGCGCGTCATCAGGTAGCGCAGGGCAGGGTGCCGGTCTTTTTTCTGGGGCCAGATGAGAAAGACCTGCTCGATCCCCTCAAGGCCGCCGTACCCGAAGCCCGTTTCCCTGAATGGGAGGGCAAGGCCGGTGACCCCCGGGGACCGATTTTCGTGGTCGCACTGGCGCAGTTATTGTCTGCGGCAGTTGCCAATGATTCGGGTACCGGTCATATGCTGGCGGCTGGTGGTACTCCGCTGGTGTCGCTGTATTCGAAACACGACCCGCGCAAATATTCACCGCGCAGCCCGCGCCAGCTCCATATCGATTCCCATGATTACGGCGGGGACGATCCATCGCTGATTCCGACCAAATGCGTCATTGATGCGATAGAGAGCCTTCTGGCACCGCGCTAACCTAATACCCGAGCGCCCTATCCACGGTGCCATGCAATTTCTCACCATTGCGAAGTTTGCCGATGGCCTCCACGACGCCTTCGGCCCCATAACGTGCGCGTCCTGAACAGGAATAATGCGGCGATACCGTGATCTTTGGATGGCGCCAGAACGGGTGATTCGCAGGCAGCGGTTCGGTCTTGAAAACATCCAGCGCCGCACCGGACAGGTGTCCGCTGTCTATCCCCGCCAGCAGGGCATCTTCATCCACCGAACTGCCGCGCCCACAATTGATCACGTAAGAACCCTGAGGCAGTTGCGCGAATCTCTCGCTATTCAGCAGGTCTGTCGTCTCCGGGGTTTGCGGCAAGATGGAGACAAGAATATCGCAACGCCCCAGAAAGGCCGGCAGTTCCCCCGTCCCGGCGAAACTTTCAACGCCTGCAATGTCCTTGCGCGATCGTGACCAGCCAGCCACTGAATACATCAATCCGTTGAGCGCAGCGGCGACGGTGCCGCCCAGTGAACCGAGCCCCATGATGCCGATCCGCACCTTTTCCGGGGCGGTGTATTGCAGGTGTTCCCACTTGGCGGCACGCTCATTCGCTTCGCGTTCATCGAATCTCCGGTGATGACGCAACACCTGATACAGCACCCAACCGGTCATGGTTGCCGCGCGCTCGCGGTCCGTATTACGGATAATCGGCACGTCCTTGGGCAGGGAAGGATCAGTCAACAGGCCTTCCAGGCCGACGCGCGTCCCCGCGACAAGTTTAAGGTTGGGGAAGGAGCCGAAAACGCCTTCGGGCAATTGGTTGGCTAGAACATATTCAATGTCCGCCGGATCACCCATGTCGGGCCATACGCGGCATTCAAGATCGGGAAAGGCTTCGGCAAAGACCTCGATCCAGTTTTCGACCGGTTCGCGTCCCGCCCTGATCAATAATGCCATTTCTCAATACCTCCCTATTGCACGCTCAGCCGCCGGTTCCCCGGTCTATGGCCACGGATTTTATCAATGCGAAGACTTCCGCATCCGGGGTCAGCCCCAGTTCCCGGACCGATCGCCGGGTGATTCTCGCGCGCAGGGTAGAACCCGCGTTGAGCACGACATCGGCGCTGGCAGCGGGTCCATCACTGATGGCGGCGACGCGCGCCGGTAGAATATTCAAGACACTGATACCGGTGGGCCGTTCGCGGCTGATGGCGATATCGCGGGCGCGAATGCGTAAACGCACCACGGCACCTTCCGCCAGGGCGAGGCGAGGCACATAAAGTACGCCCGCACCGGAACGCAACTCGCTCAACCCATCACCGGCGTCGGGGCGCGACATGGTCGCCTCGATCACGGAGCCGGCGTCACCATCGCCCGCATGAACGAAATCGGCACTGTTGAGAATTTCCACCGCCGGGCCGATCTGGGTGATGTGCCCGTTCGCCATGACCGCCACATCGTCGGCCAGGCGCAGGATTTCCTCTACCGCATGGGAGACATAGATCATGGGGATCGCCAGTTCGTCGCGCAGACGTTCTATGAACGGCAACATCTCGGCCTTGCGGGCACCATCGAGGGAGGCCAGCGGCTCATCAAAAATCAAAAGCCGCGGACTGCTCAGGACGGCGCGGCCGAAGGCGACACGGCTTTTCTCGCCGCCCGACAGGCTGAGCGGGCGGCGCGCCAGCAGGGGTTCAATATCGAGCATCTTGACCACCTGATCGAAGGCGACGCGGCGGAGCGCTTCGGGCGTGCGCTTGAGCCCATAGAGAAGGTTGGCCGTCACGCTCAGGTGTGGAAACAGACGCGGTTCCTGAAAGACATAGCCGATACGCCGGCGATGCGGTGCCAGGTCCGTGCCATCACCAAACAGGATATCGCCATCCAGTTCGATGCGTCCCTCATCGGGCCGGATCAAACCGGCGATACAACTGGCCAGGGTCGATTTGCCCGCGCCCGAGGGGCCGAACAGAGCCGTCACGCGCCCCTTGCCGGTGGAAAGCCGACCATCGAGCCTGAAGCCGCTCGGCAGGGTCTTGATGATATGCGCTTCCAGCATGTCAGGCCGCCAGCCGTTTGCGAATACGCCGTGCCATGACTTCCGAGGCAATCAGCGCCGCGAAGGCGAGAAGGGTAGAGATAACGACGAGGCGTGCCGCAGCCCCTTCGCTGCCGGGCACCTGGGTCAGGCCGTAGAGGGCGAGGGGCAGGGTGCGGGTTTCGCCGGGGATATTGGACACGAAAGTAATCGTCGCCCCAAACTCGCCGAGAGAGCGGGCAAAGGCCAGCACCATCCCGGTCAGGATCCCCGGCCAGGCGAGCGGCAGGGTGACGGAAAAGACGACACCGAATGGCCCCGCGCCGAGAGTGCGGGCGGCGGCTTCCAGGCCGGTATCGACCGCTTCGATGGAAAGCCGGATGGCACGCACCATCAGCGGGAACGCCATGACGGCGGAGGCGATAACGGCGCCCTTCCAGGTAAAGGCGATTTCCAGACCAAAGCTCGCCGAAAGCCAGCGCCCCAGCGCTCCCTGGTGGCCAAACAGAACCAGCAGCGCATAACCGACGACCACCGGCGGCAGGACCAGCGGCAGATGTACCAGCCCATCGAGAACGGCCTTGCCCGGAAATTCGCAGCGCGCCAATACCCAGGCCGTCAGAATACCAAAGGGCAGGCTCACGGCGACACACCACAGCGCCACACGCAAGCTGAGCATCAGGGCTTCGCGCTCAAGCGCCGAGATGGCGAACATTTCCATCACCGGCCCCCTGGTGGCGCAAAGCCACGGGCGCGCAAGATGGCCTGGCCCCGTGGGCCAGCGAGCCAATCCTCAAACCGTGTCGCCGCAGCACCTTCACCGGCATCCATGAGGCCGGTACCAACCCGCGCGATTTCATAAAGCGATGGCGGATGGCTTTCGGCGGGGAAGGTGCCGAGGGACTTGAGCCGGGGATTGAGAGTTACATCGGTTGCATAAAGCACGCCGGCGGCAACGGCCCCGCGTTCCAGCAAGATCCGCGCCTGGGCGGCATCGGCGACACGCACCACGCGGCCCTTGATGGCTGACCAGGCGCCAAGCCACTTCAGCGCCACCCGTGCGTGCGCGCCCAGCGGCGCATGATCGGGATCTGCCGTGACTAATCGTCCACCTGCCAGTGCCCCGGCAAGGTCGGCACCGGGCTTGAGGTCGATGGCAAGCTTGCTCTTGTGCGGTACGGCCAGCACCAGGGCATTGCGCGCCAGTTCCCGACGGGAACTGGGCACAAGCCGTTCCGACCGCCCGACCGCATCCATCCAGCGCGGATCGGCGGAAATGAAAATCACGGCCGGGCCGCCGGAGATGATCTGGCGGGCCAGCGCGCCCGAGGATGCATAGATCGGCGCGATGTGGATCTGCGGGGGGGCGGTTAATTCCTGTTCCGCGTGAAAAGCGGCGATGGCCTGATTCAGGGATGGCAGTAGCGAGGCCGCCGCCGCAACCACGACGCGATGGGGTGCAACCGGCGTCTGGCTGGCCCACGCGGTTGGCGCCAGAAGACAGGCCACCACGGCAGCAGCGGCACAGGTCCAAAACCCGCGCCGCGCGCGATCAGGACGTCTTGGCGTCATCCTTGGCGTCCTTGCCATAGAGCGCCTCCGGCGAGACCGACACCGGTACGATATCTGTGAGGGCGCCATCGCGGGGGGCGCGGAAGAAACAACTATGCCGCCCGGTGTGGCAGGCGACGCCGGTTTGATCCACGGTCATCAGCAATGTATCGCCGTCGCAATCGATGCGCAGGTCGCGCAGTTTCTGTGTCTGGCCCGATGTTTCACCCTTGCGCCAAAGCGCCCCGCGCGAACGCGACCAGTAATGGGCTTCTCCGGTGGTGAGTGTCGCCGCGATCGCCTCACGGTTCATCCAGGCCAGCATCAGGACCTCGCCGGTTTCCGCTTCCTGGGCAATGGCCGGAACCAGTCCGGCTGCATCAAAGCGGATGGCATCCAGCACCGCGGCCAATCGGCCCTCGGTCCAGGCTGCATCCTTGGCTTGTTCGTCTGTCATGGTCTTTTCGCCTTTGTCTGCCAATGGTTAGACCAGTCCGCACCGCCCGGTGTCAATCGGGCTCGGGAACCTCCATCCGCAATTTGCAACATTATAACAGTTCTTCTAGACTGCCCAACTCCAACCCGCCCCGCGAGGAAGGCCCATGCATACCCCCCGCGACATTCCCGTCGCGCTTCGTCGCAATCACGATCATGGACGCTGCGTGGAAGACGCACTGAACGCCGCCCAGGATCTGTGCCGCCGCAAAGGTGCGCGCTTCACGCCGCTGCGCCGCCGGGTATTCGAAATTGTCTGGGGCTCCCACACCCCGCTCGGGGCCTATGCCATTCTCGATGTCCTGGCCGGGGAGGGCCATCGTCCGATGCCGCCGACGGTTTATCGGGCGCTCGACTTTCTCCAGACTCATGGGCTGGTCCATCGCATCCCCTCGCTCAACGCTTATATCGGCTGCGTCGACCCCGGTGGCCATCACGGCGGGCAATACCTGATCTGCCGAAAGTGCGGCACGGTGGCGGAGCTGACCGATGAAGGGCTTGGCCAACGCCTCGACGCACGGGCACGCGATCATGGATTCACGGTGGAAGCCGTGTTGACCGAAGCTGTCGGGTTGTGCCCGGCCTGCGTCCAGGATTCAGCGGCATGAATGCAAATACCCAGGGCGAAGACTTAATCAGCGCCAAGGGCGTCGGCTGGACCGTCGGCGGGCAGCCGGTGCTGAGCAATGTCGATATGTCCGTGCGCCGTGGCGAGGTGGTCAGTGTTATCGGTCCCAACGGTGCGGGCAAATCCACTTTGCTGCGCGTCCTCATGGGATTGATGACAACGACGACGGGCAGCGTGCGCCGAAAGCCGGGGCTGAGCATCGGCTACGTACCGCAGCATATTTCCATTGATCCGGCGCTGCCGCTCAGTGTCGAGCGCCTGCTGGTTCTGGCCTGCAACGACAAGACGCGGGTGCAGGCGGCGCTGGCGGAAGTGGGGGCTGCGGAATGCCGCGACAAGGCTGTGCAGACCCTTTCTGGCGGCGAGTTCCGTCGCGTGCTTTTGGCCCGTGCCATCCTGCGCGATCCTGATCTTCTGGTTCTGGACGAGCCGCTGGCCGGCGTGGACGTATCGGGGCAGGCGGAGCTTTATCGGCTTATCGGGCGCCTGCGCGACCGCTACCGGGCCGGGGTGTTGATGGTTTCCCACGACCTGCATCTGGTGATGGCGGAAACCGATCACGTTATCTGTCTCAATCACCATGTCTGCTGCGCCGGTCACCCCGAACAGGTCAGCCGCGATCCGGCTTACGCTGAATTGTTCGGCGATGCGGTCGCTGTCTATACCCATGTCCATGACCACGTTCACGACGGCGATGCTGTAGTGCCGTTGTCACCGGGCGAGGAGCATCATCATGGTTGATGCCTGGCTTGGCGATTTCCTGACCAGAGCTTTGATCGCGGGCGGTGCGGTGGCGCTGATATCGGGGCCTCTCGGTTGCCTGGTGATCTGGCGCCGCATGGCTTTTTTTGGCGCGACGCTGGCCCATTCCGCGCTGCTGGGCCTGGCTCTCGGTTTTCTGCTCGATATCAACCTGACCTTCGGCCTGATTGCGGCGGGTGCGGCGGTGGCGCTCTTGCTGGTGGTGGCCGAAACGCGGCCCGATCTCGCTACCGATACCCTGTTATCGATTCTCGCCCACGGCGCACTGGCCGCCGGATTGATCGCGCTGGCATTTGTTCACGGCATCCGCATTGACCTGATGGGGTACCTGTTCGGCGATATCCTGGGCGTCGGCGTGGCCGATGTGTATGTCATCGTCGGCGTGGCAGTGGCGGCACTGGTCGCAACGGCGGTGCTGTGGCGATCCCTGCTGCGCGTATCGATCCATGCGGAAATGGCGGCGGTGGAGGGGGTGCCGGTGCTGGCGGTGCGGATCGGCTTCATGCTGTTGCTCGCCGTCGTTGTCGCGGTCGCACTCAAGATCGTCGGAATTTTGCTGGTGACATCCCTGCTGGTGATGCCAGCTGCCGCTGCGCGGCCCTGGGCGCGCACTCCCGAAGGCATGGCTATCATCGCGGCTGGAATTGGGCTGTTTTCGGTCGCGGGGGGAATTTCCGCTTCCTATGTCTGGGATCTGCCGGCGGGCGCGGCGATTGTCTCCGCCGCCTTGGTGCTGTTCGTGCTGTCGCGCTTCAGGCAGACTTCAACCGCTTGAGGCCCGCTTCCAGGTCGGCGATCAGTTCATCCACATCTTCCAGCCCGATATGCAGGCGGATCAGCGGCCCCGCGGCCTGCCACGCCACAGCACTGCGGAAAGGTGCGGGATCGGCGGGCAGGATCAGGGACTCGAACCCGCCCCAGGAATAGCCCATCTTGAACAGATCCATGTGATCCACCATGCGCGCCAGCGCCGCCCTGGAACAGGCCTTCGCGAGCGTGAAGGAAAACAGGCCGCTTGAACCCAGAAAGTCCCGCTTCCACAGGCGATGCCCCGGACAGCCCGGCAGGGCCGGGTGCAGGACGGCACCCACGTCCTTGCGGGACCTGAGCCACTTCGCGATCTTGATCGCGCTCGCCTGATGCTTTTCGAGGCGCACCGAAAGCGTACGCAGGCCACGCAGGGCAAGGTAGCAATCATCGGGCCCCGGCGCCGCGCCAAGAATGGCGGCGGTGGTCTTGAGCTTGCGGAAATGGGCGCTCTTGCAGACGATGACACCCATCATCACATCGGAATGACCGACCAGATACTTGGTCGCGGCTTCAATCACCACGTCGACACCATGATCAAAGGGCCGCAGGAAAAGCGGCGTCGCCCAGCTGTTGTCGAGCATGACCACCGCACCGCCTGCGTGGGCCGCCTTGGCGATGGCGGGCAGGTCCTGCACCTCAAAGGTCAGTGAACCGGGGCTTTCGCAGAACACCACGCGGGTATTGGGCCGCATCAGTCGCGCCAGCGCCGCCCCGGTGGTGCAGGGGTCGTAATAGGTGGTCTCGACACCGAAGCCCTTGAGCAAGCCATCGCAGAGCTTGCGCGTCGGGCTATAGGCGCTGTCCACCATCAAGATGTGATCGCCCGCCCTGGCGAAGGCCATCAGCGCAGCGGCGATGGCGGCCAGCCCCGAACCCGTGGCAATGGCGCGGTCGCCGCCCTCCAGCTCTGCTACCGCCGTTTCCAGCGCCATGGTCGTCGGCGTGCCGGAGCGTCCGTAATAGACGTTGTCGTAGGGGTGGGCGGAAATCCGCTCCATCTCCGCCAGCGTCGGGAACAGGACGGTCGAGGCGTGATAGACTGGGGGATTGACGATGCCGAAATTGGCGAAGGGCGCACGCCCGGCTTCAGTGACGCGGGTGGCTGCGGCGCGCTTGCGTTTCGGCGACGCCTTGGCGGGCGGCTTGCGCGCCATTCAGGTGCCGGTCTCCACCGGCGTGTCGGACTGGGAGCCCCATTCGGCCCAGGAACCGTCATAGATCGCCACATCTTCGCGGCCAAGCAGATGCAGGCCAAAGGCCAGGGCACAGGCGGTGATGCCGGAACCGCAACTGCAGACCACAGGCTTGCCGGGGTCGACGCCCGCGTCAGCGAATACCGCTGTCAGCGCATCGGCATCCTTGACCCGCCCGGTTTCCGGGTCGGTCATGGCCGCGTAATGGAGGTTGCGGCTGCCCGGAATACGTCCGGGACGCACGCCGGCGCGGGGCTCGGCTTCTTCACCCCGGAAACGACCGGGACTCCGAGCGTCAAGCACATGCTCACGGCCGCTTTCCAGATTGTCGCGCATCTGGGGCAGGATGCGGGCCATCTTGGGGCGGAAGCCAACCTCAAACGGCACCGACGGTACGGGCATTTCCGGCCTTTCCGTCTCTAACGGGTAACCTTCGGCCTTCCAGGCGGGCATGCCGCCATTAAGGATGGAAACCTTGTCATAGCCATAGAGGCGGAACATCCACCACACGCGTGGCGCCGAAAACAGGCCAAGCCCGTCGTAGATGATGACATGGTCGTTGCGTTCGATCCCGAGCGCCGTCACCTCATCGGAAAAGACCATAGGTTCGACCAGGGCATGGGGGTAGGGCGCGGCCGGGTCCGATACCATCTCGATATCCAGGAACACAGCGCCGGGGATCCGCTCGGCCAAGAACTCCCGCCGTGCGGAACGCCCCGTGTCGGGCAGGTACCACGATGCATCCACGACCTTGATGCTGGGCAGGCGCAGGCGGGGCTCCAGCCAAGCGGGATCGACCAGGGAATTTGGCTTTGTGTAATTCATGAGAACCTTTTCATAAATAACTGTTTTTAGTTCTTATTTAGCCATTCAGGAACCGGCAAATTCCGTTCTTTCAGAAACTCCGGGTTGAACAGCTTGGACTGATAACGCTGACCATAGTCGCACAGGATTGTGACGATGGTGTGCCCCGGCCCCAACTGTTTGGCAAGCCGGATCGCCCCTGCCACATTGATGCCGGTGGACCCGCCCATGCACAGACCTTCGTTGTGTAGCAGGTCGAAGACGACCGGTAACGCTTCCTCATCAGGAATCCGGAAGGCATCGTCAATAGGTGCACCTTCGAGATTGCCCGTGACCCGACCCTGGCCGATCCCCTCGGTGATCGATGTGCCCTCGGCCTTCAGCTCGCCCGACTTGATCCAGCTATAGATGGAGGCCCCGCCGGGATCGGCACAGGCGGTGACGATGGACTTGTTCCGCGCCTTGAGCGCCATGGAAACTCCCGCGAGGGTACCGCCGGTGCCGACGGCGCAGATAAATCCATCCACCTTGCCGCCGGTCTGTTCCCAGATTTCCGGGCCGGTGGTCTCGATATGGGCCTGACGGTTGGCGATGTTGTCGAACTGGTTGGCCCAGACCGCGCCGTGGGGTTCTTTTTCGTTCAGTTCCTTGGCCAGCCGCGCCGAAACCTTCACATAGTTGTTGGGGTTGGCGTAGGGGACGGCAGGGACCTCGACCAGTTCGGCGCCGCAGAGCCGAAGCATCTGCTTCTTTTCCTCCGACTGCGTTTCGGGAATAACGATCACCGAACGGTAGCCGCGCGCATTGCCCACCAGGGCGAGCCCGATGCCGGTGTTGCCAGCCGTGCCCTCGACGATCACGCCGCCGGGTTCCAGCACGCCCTTTTCCTCCGCGTCGCGGATTATGTACAGCGCCGCGCGATCCTTCACCGATCCGCCGGGGTTCAGAAACTCCGCTTTGCCGAGAATGTCACAGCCGGTCAGCTCCGACGCCTGACGCAGTCGAATGAGGGGGGTCCGGCCGATAGCATCAACGAAGCCGTCACGAATATCCATGGGTGCCTGTCTTCCTGAATTTACACTAATCATGTGTTAATAGGCGGGACCTTTTCCAAGTCTCACCTGTACAAGAAACTAGCGGTGCCGCTCCGCCCGATCAAGGGGGCGAAAGCGACTGTTTAAACGGGATCGAATCCCCAGGCGGCGCGCGCCTTGTTTTCGTTGAGGGCCAGCCATTGCAGAGCGATCACCAGCAGGGCGTTATCGACCTTGTCGTCGTGCAGCAAGGCCAGGGCTTCCGCCACATCCAGGGCAATGACGCGGATATCTTCATCCTCATGGTCGAGGCCGTGGATTCCCCCGGCGCCCTCGGCATCGATGCGACCGAGGTAAAGCCGCACGCTTTCCGATGTCCCGCCGGGGCTGACCAGATAATGGCAGAGGGGAATCAGATCAGTGACAGTCAGGCCGGCCTCTTCGCTGGCCTCGCGCCGGGCGACGTCTTCTGGGCTTTCGCCCGGTTCGATGATGCCGGCGACGATCTCCGTCAGCCACGGATTGAAACCGGCGACATGGGCGCCGATGCGGAACTGTTCCTGCAACACCACCTGGCGGCGAGCCGGATCGTAGAGCAGGACACCGACCGCATGGCCGCGCTCGAACACCTCGCGCCGGATTTCCTGGCTCATGCCGCCCAAATGTAATTCATGGCGCAGCCGATAGGCGTTGACGCGAAAATAGCCCTCATAGACGGGCAGTTTTTCGATCATCTCAACCTTGCGTTTGCGGCTCATGGCTTATCCGGATTTTCCACGCTGTGTTCAATGTTGTGATTGACCTTGGCCATGCGTTTGAGAACCCAAAGCCAGGCCAGGATGCAGATCACGCCGCCGGCCGCAACTGGCAGGCGCAGGCCCGTCGCTTCCGCGATCCAGCCCATGACAAGTCCGCCAACCGCCGGACCGCCCCGAAATATGATGCCGTAAATCGACAAAACGCGCCCGCGCATTTCGCCGCGCACACAGGTTTGCACGATGCTGAGCACGCCAACGGCGGAAATCGACAGGCCTGTGCCGACAAAATACAGCGCGACCAGCGCCAGCCAGAAGTTTTGCACGCTGGTGAAGACAATCAGCATCAGGCCCACCCACATCGAGGCAAACATAGAAATATTGGCCAGACCGACGATGGATGTGCGCAGTGTCAGATAGATCGCGCCGGTCAGCGCCCCCAGGGCGACGACGCTGGTCATCATCGACAGCGCCTCCGGCCCGCGGCCGAATACGGCCTCGGCAAAACCGGGCAGCAGATCAATAAAGGCCCGTGTGCCGACAGAACTGACCAGAAGCACCATCAGAAGGGGACCGACCGCCTGATGGGTCAGCGCGTATTTGAAACCATCAAGGATATCCGTCGCCAGCCCCTTGCCCGAGCGGCGGTTGAGCCCCTCGGCCCGCGGCTTCAGAAAAATCAGCAAAATCGAAAACAACACGAAGGTGAACAGGTTCACCACCATGGCCCAACCCGGATCCGTCAGCATCGCGATGACACCGAACAGCGCCGGCCCGGCGAAACGGGCAAGGTTAAAGCTGATGGAACTGATCGGCGCGGCGCGGGCGATGTCCTTTTCAGCGACCAGCAGAGGGGTCATGGCAAGTCGCGCTGTATGGCCAAAGGCATTGATGCAGCCCAGATAGACCGTCGCGCCGAGCAACACCCAGATATTCAGAAGATCGGTGAAGTACAGGACCACCAATACCAGCGGCTGAAGCGCCGACAGCGCGACCGTGAGGCGCACTACCTTCAACCGGTCCATGCGATCGACGATAGCCCCGCCGATGGGCGAAATCAGCAGGGTCGGCGCCAGATCCCAGAACAGGATGATGCCGAGCCAGGCGGGCGATTGCGTGAGCTGCCAGGTCAGCCAGCCCACGGCCAGCTTTTGCGCCCAGTCGCCGACATGGGAGAAGAAATTGCCGCCGACGTAATATCCATACTGGCGGTTTTCCGACAACATTCGGAACGCTGCGGTAACCGAAAGAGTACCGCTCATGAAATCAGGCCCCAACCGAATTGAAACATTTCTTCCCCCTGCGGCCACGGCCGATGCAGGCGGGGCACGCGCATTCTCGCGTATTATTGAATGGCATTTTATCGCGGAACCGTCTCCTTATAGGCGGCTCGCGGAAGCGAGGGAAAGCGATTTCTGGAATCGGGTCGGGAGGGCGCCATATGGGCGAAATCACCAGCGAGAAGGTCGAATTCACCGGCCATGACGGCAAAAGCCGCCTGGCGGCGCGCCTCGACAGGCCGCCCGGCGGTGGCCATGCACTGGCCCTGTTCGCCCATTGCTTTACCTGCTCGAAGGATATCCAGGCCGCCTCGCGCATTGCCGGCGCGCTGGCGGATCGCGGTTTCGCTGTGCTGCGCTTCGATTTTACCGGCCTTGGGGCCTCAGAGGGCGAGTTCGCCAACACCCACTTCACCTCCAATGTTCAGGACCTGATCGCGGCAGCCGAATACCTGACGGCTGAAGGCCGTCCGCCGGAGGTTCTGATCGGGCACTCGCTCGGCGGTGCCGCGGTACTGGCGGCGGCGCCCCATATCGATAGCGTTAAGGCGGTGGCAACCATTGGAGCGCCGGCTGATCCGGCCCATGTCGCGCATCTGTTTGCCCACAAGGCCGATGAAATCCGTGCCGCAGGCAAAGCCGAAGTTGAAATCGGTGGTCGGACCTTCACCATTTCGCGCCAGTTTCTCGACGATATAGACGAACATAATATGACGGCGGGTCTGGCCGACCTGAATCGCGCGCTGCTGATCTTCCATGCACCCCGCGACAATATCGTGGGGATAGAAAATGCCGCTGCCATTTTCGCCGCCGCGAAGCATCCAAAGAGCTTCATCTCCCTCGACGATGCCGATCACCTTTTGTCGCGCAAGGCTGATGCGGTGTATGTCGCCGATGTTCTGGCGGCCTGGGCATCACGCTATGTCGATGATGTGCAAGACGCCCTCCCGGCCATTCCCGAAGGCTATTCCGTCCTGGTCGCGGAAAGGGGCAACGGAGCCTTCACCCAGGATGTATTGGCAGGACGGCACCATTTGGTTGCCGACGAACCGGCCAAGGCGGGTGGCGACGACCAGGGGCCGCGACCCCATGCCTTTCTGCTGTCGGGGCTTGGCGCCTGCACATCAATGACCCTGCGCATGTATGCCCAACGCAAGAAATGGGAAATCGGTCCTATTTCCGTCGCACTTCGGCTGCGGGTGAACAATGTTGATGACCTCGCCGCCGGACAGCGCATTGAGCGCGAGATTTGGATCGATGGCCCGCTCAGCCCCGAACAGCGCGATAAACTGCTGGAAATTGCCGATAAATGTCCGGTTCACCGGACCCTGGCCGGACCTTTGGAAATTTCAACGCGACTGGCGGAATAGGGCATGGGGCTCTATAATCCGCCGCCTAACACACACTCGTAACCGTATAACCGTAAGAGAGACGACACATGGCGGATGGCAGCGGCCGAAACGAAGTCAACGTTCCCTTTGATGATCTGCGTGGCTGGATCGAAGAGGCGGACAAACTGGGCGAGCTCAAGCGCGCCAACGATTACAACTGGGAAGAACAGATCGGCTGGGCGGCGGAAATTCTCCAGCATGACGAGACCGCGCCGGTGGCCCTGTTCGACGATATTCCGGGCGCCCCCAAGGGCTGGCGGGTCCTGACCAATTTCTTCGCCAACAAGCGCAAGAACATGACCCTTGGTCTCCCGACCGACCTCAACAAGGTTGAGCTGTCGGAAGCCTTCTTGAAACATTTCCGCGAGATCGCCAAGAACCCGCTTCCCTATGAAGTGGTGGAAAGCGGTCCTGTCACGGAAAACATCATGGAAGGTGACGATATCGACGTCACCAAGTTCCCGACCCCCGTGTGGCATGACCAGGACGAGGGGCGGCGCTACATCGGCACCGGCTCTTTCAACGTCACGGTCGACCCGGAAGAAGGCTGGGTCAACGTCGGCACCTACCGGGTGATGATTCAGGACAAGAACCACGTTGCCTTCTACATCTCGCCGGGCAAGCACGGGCGTATTCATCGCGACAAGTATGAAGCCCAGGGCAAGCGCATGCCGGTTTGCGTCGTTGTCGGTGGCGATCCGCTGACCTTCCTGATGGGCTGTACGGAAATTCCCTACGGCGTATGCGAGTTTGAGATCGCCGGCGCCTATCGCGGCCGCCCGATGAAAGTGGTCAAGGGCAAGCACACCGGCCTGCCGTTCCCGGCCAATGCCGAGATCGTCATCGAGGGCTTTGTCGAGCCCGGCGACCGTGCCCCGGAAGGCCCGTTCGGTGAATGGACAGGGTATTACGGCTCCAAGATGCGGGCCGAGCCGCGCCTTACCATCAAGGCTATCTATCACCGCAACAACCCGATCATCCTTGGCTGCCCGCCGCAGCGCCCGCCGGAAGAGCAGGCCCGTTACCGCGCCGTCATGCGTTCGGCGCTGCTAAAGGATGAATTGTCCAAGGCCGGCATACCCGACGTGGTCGCCACCTGGTGCCACGAAGCCGGTGGGTCGCGCCAGCTTACCGCCGTGTCGATCAAGCAGCGCTATCCCGGTCATGCCCGCCAGGTCGGCCACATGGCAGCGATGTGCCGTTCGGTCGCTTACGCGGGCAAATACGTGGTCGTTGTGGACGACGACATCGACGTCGCCAATCTGGAAGACCTGATGTGGGCGGTATGCTCGCGGTCAGATCCGGTGCATTCGATCGACTTCATCCAGAATGCATGGTCGACACCGCTTGATCCCTGCATCAGCCCAACGGAAAAAGAAAAGGGGAACTTCACCAATTCCCGCGCCATCATCGATGCGTGCCGACCTTTCCATTGGATGGATCAGTATCCCATCGTCAACCAGCCCAAGCCCGAAACCACCAAGAAAGCGTGGGAAACCTTCGGCTGGATGTTCGAAAAATAAATCGCCCCTTACGGCGGATCAAACGGGGGCTTCGGCTCCCGTTTTTTTGCCTGTAACCGCCTTGGCTTGACTCGGGAAGATATTTCGATAATTCTCGAAACATAAAAATAGGACCAGCGCCGCATTGCGGGTTTAGCGCGCGACAAGCCAAACCATCAAAAAGAGTACGGAAGAGCGCATGAACAATCGCGTTTTCAACACACTGTTCCTCTGCACCGGGAATTCCGCGCGTTCTGTCCTCGCCGAATGCATTCTGAACCGCGAGGGCGCGGGGCATTTCAAAGCCTACAGCGCCGGCAGTCATCCGACCGGGCAGGTCAACCCAAACGCCATCGAAGTCTTGCGCCGCCACGATTTCCCGACAGAGGGTTTGCGCTCCAAAAGCTGGGATGAATTCGCGGTGCCGGGCGCGCCGGTGATGGATTTCGTATTTACCGTGTGCGACAACGCCGCAGGTGAGGTCTGTCCGATCTGGCCGGGTCAGCCGGTGACAGCCCATTGGGGCTTTCCGGACCCGGCTGCCTTCGTCGGCCCCATAGAAAAAACCCGCGCCGTCTTTGACGATGTTTATCGCCAGATATTTACCCGCATCGCGCTACTCACCGCGTTGCCGATTGCCAGTCTCGACCGGATGTCGCTGCAAGCGCGCGTCGATGAACTGGGCACCTTGCCTTAGTTAGTCCCCCTCACGGGCCGTGGTGGGTTGCCAGCGGACTGGTTTCCATCAGCCCCATCATGCGATGCAGCAGCTCTTGCGTCAGTTCGATCCGCGTTGCCTTATGGGCGGGATCGTCGAACAGGTTGCGCTGTTCGCCGGGATCGTTATCAAGGTCATATAGCTCACCCAGTGCATCGGCATCGTCGTAGATGGTCAGGCGCCAGCGCCGCCCCATCAGGGTGCGGGCGCGAAACCCGTGGGAAAATCCCATGTAGCCGTATCGCTGATGTTCTTCCAGCACCATCGGTTCATCGCGCATATCAGTCATCAGGTCACGCCCCTGCACGCCGTTGTGGGGGGCCAGGCCCGCCCGCGCCAGAACCGTGGTAGCGATATCGACAGTGCCCGACGGATCATCGCGCTCGGCGCCCGCGCCGGGGGCTGCGGGATCGGCCCAGATAAAGGGTACGCGCACCACGCCCTGATAATGCAGCGCACCTTTCAGCAGCAACTGGTGATCGCCCAGGAAATCACCGTGATCGGTGGTAAAGATCAGCACGGTATTCTCCGCAAGCCCCAGTTCATCAAGCTTCGCCAGCACCTGGCTGATGCGGTCATCCACGTTGCGAATCATACCGTAGGTCAGGGCCTTGGCCTCTCGCGCCTCGCGCTCATTGATGGCGATGACGCGCTGGCCGTCGCGGTTCTGCTTGCCGTCCTCGCGGCCCTTGCGAATGGCCGCAACGTGGCGCGGCGGCGTCTCCGAATCCCTGTAGCAATCGGGCAGGTCCATATCGTCGGGATCGAACATGTCCCAGTATTTGCCGGGCGGCGTGAACGGATGATGGGGATCAGGGAACGAACACTGGATGAAGAAAGGGTCGTCCCCAGCCTTGGCTGCGTGATCTTCAAGATAGGCACAGGTCCGGTCAGCCACCCACGCCGTCGGGTAAAGTTCCTCCGGCACCGCCGTGCGCCACGCCTGCGGACATTCATAGTCATTGCCCGGAAGCTGGTTTTCGACACCGCGCAGTGAATCGGAACCGGGATGGCTGTCTTCCAGCCAACGGCCGTAATGACCCACCACCTTGTCGCCGTGTCCCGATGCCAGTTCGACATGGCGAAAGCCGTAGTAGGGCAGGGTGAGGTCGTGGTCCGGGTCCTCGATCCAGCGCGAGCGCAACTCCTGATCGTAACGCCCCTGACCAAGGATGGTCTTGTCCGCCTCTCGCAATTCTTCAGGCGGCAGGACAAGGGCCGGGTCGATATCGGGCATGCCGAGGGTGGGCTTTTTCGGCGACATGCTTTGCAGGTGGCACTTGCCGATCAGAGCTGTGCGCCAGCCGCCGGCAGCCAGAATGTCGACAAAGGTGGTCGCCGACAGCGACAGCGGAATGCCGTTGTGGCGGGCGCCGTGCAGCGATGGCATCCGGCCTGTCATCAAGGTTGCGCGGTTCGGCATACAGATCGGTGTGGCGACGTAGAACCGCGAAAAACGCGTGCCCCGCGCTGCAATGGAATCTATGGCCGGGGTTTGCACCTGGGCATTGCCATAACAGCCCAGATGATCCGCCCGGTGCTGGTCGGTGATGAACAGAAGGAAATTAGGACGGGACACGGAACCGCTCATGTTTTTGCCACCGGAATTTTGATCTTGTCGCGATGCTTGAGCGCGTAGTCGTTTCCGCCGACTTTCGAATTGTCGGCCGCGTGGCGCGGCTTGCCCGCCGATTCTGCCCGCGCACCCAAAAGAATCATGTATTCATCGCCGGTATTGTCGAGCTGGTAGAGATGATCCTTGGGGATAACTGCCAGTTCGCCACAGTTGATCGCACGCGACGATCCATCCGGAAAATGGAACGTGCACTGCCCCTGAACACAGTAAAAGAACTGGTCGGCAGTGTGCTTGTGCATTGGGCCCTTGGTGCCGGGATAATCGCCATGCACCCAGGTGTGGAATTGGTCCGAGGAGAACAGAACCTTTTTGGAATCACCAATTTCAAGCTCTGGTTCCTTCAAAAGGTCGAGAAATTCCACACCCATGCCATTCCCCCATGCCTTGCGTTTATTCGCAAATTATCCTCGCACTGTCGCAAATGGCCGCAAAGCCTGTCAACGCGACCCGGAGCCAAGGTTGCCCCCGGGGGACCGGACCGCTACCATGCGGGCATCCACGCAATGCGAATATAGGCTTTGCCAATAAAAATAATAAGTTATGGAGAAACCCCCCACTATGAAAGAAAAGCAAGGAGAGACTTCATGAAAGTCCTGGAGAGTAACAAATTGACGATTGGAACGGCGGCGGGACTGTCCGCGCTGGCCGTTGCTGCTGTTTCGGTAGCCCTGGCGATGCCGGCAAAAGCTGCCGATTTTTACGGTGGCGGCAAGAATGTTGAGATGACAATCGGCGCCAATCCCGGTGGCGGTTATGATTCCTATGCCCGTCTGACCGCGCGCTACATCGCGGACCACATTCCCGGCAAGCCGACCATTATTCCGCGCAACCGTCCGGGTGCGGGTTCGCGCAAGGCGCTCAACTGGTTCTTCGATGGTGCCCCCACCGACGGTTCCGTGTTCGGCGCGTTTTATCCGTCGGCCCTGATTGATCCGCTGATTCGCCCCAAGCGCTCCAAATACGACGTGACCAAGCTCAACTTCCTGGGTTCGGTCAACAAGACTGCACGTCAGTGCATTGCGCGCAAGGATGCCAAGGTCCAGAAGTTCGAGGATATGTTCAAGCATGAACTGACCATCGGTGCTACGGCACGCGGCGGTTCAACCCGCGATTATGCGATCATGATGAACAATGTGCTCGGCACCAAGTTCAAGGTGATTTCCGGCTACAAGGGTTCCAAGGGTATCTTGCTGTCCATCGAGCGCGGTGAGACCCAGGGCCTGTGTGGTTATGCCTGGTCGAGCCTGAAGAAGGCCAAGCCCGAATGGGCCAAGGGCGAGTTCATCAACGTCATCATTCAGACCAACCTGTCCCGGCATGACGAGATGAGCAAGCTGGGCGCCCCCATGCTGCAGGACTACATCAAGGACCCGGGGAAGAAACAGATCGTCGAGTTCTTCCTGAAGCAGCATGAGTTCGGTCGGCCCTATGCCATGCCCCCGGGCAGCCCCAAGGACGCGGTCAAGATCATGGCCAAGGCGATCCAGGAAACATGGAAAAGCCAGGCGTTTCTTGATAGTGCCGAGAAGGCCCGTCTTGACGTCAACCCGATCAGCGGTGACGAGGTCCGTGGTCTGTTGACCGAGCTGTTCTCACTGCCCAAGAGCGTCATCAAGCAGGTGGTCGCCAGTACCAAGTCCAAGTAATCCCGCGCAAGCGGTAAACTGAGGCGCCCCCGGGGTCACCCCCGGGGGCGCTTTTCGTTTGGGCAGACGGCTGGTAAGCTGCCCCAAAATCACAATCCAGATGTACAGGGAGACTCTCATGGCCGACTTCACACTTCTCAACTTCGCCGGTGCCGATGGCGCCGCCGTCGCCGCCATCAAGGCGGGAGACGTAGTCGTTCCCATTGCCGCTGGCCTTAATGCCTTGGGCCGTTCCGCCAACTGGGCGGGGGATACCAAACTGGTACTCGGTGCGTGGGACGAGGCAGAGGGCGTGCTTGCCGATCTGGCCGCGAAGGCAGGAGAGGGCGCCGTCGCCAAGCTGGCCAAGCCCCTGGATTCAGTGCGGCTGCTGGCGCCGATCCTTTATCCCGATGCGATCTTCTGCGCCTTCGCCAATTTTACCGACCACATGAAGGAAATGTCCGATCGCTCGCCGCCGGACAAGACCAAGGTAAAGCCGCTGCATTTTCTCAAACTCGGGGCGCATTGCGTTGTCGGCCCGGAGGCCGAGGTGAAGCTGCCTGCATATTCCCAGCAGATCGACTGGGAAGGCGAACTCGCCGCGGTTATCGGCACCCCCGGGCGCAACATCAAGGCCGCCGACGCCATGAAGCATGTCGCCGGCTATACCATCATGAACGACCTGTCGGTTCGCGATAAGGGCACGCGCACGGACTGGAACGTTCGCCATGATTTCCTGTCGGGAAAAAGCTTCGATACGGGCGCGCCACTCGGCCCCTGGATCACGCCGCGCCGCCAGATCAAGGACGTCTACAAGCTGGACATGAAGCAGTGGGTATCGGGCAAGCTGCAGCAGGATTCGGATACCAGCTACATGCACTTCACCATCGAAGAGCAGATCGAATACCTGTCGGAAAAGTTCACCCTGCGTCCCGGCGATGTGATCTCCACCGGCTCGCCGTCCGGAAACGGGCGCCCGCAGGGGATTTATCTCAAGCCCGGCGACGATCTGCGGGTTGAGATCACCGGCCTTGGCACGTTGCACAACCCGGTGGTGCAGGGGGAATAGCGCACCTCACGCGTCGGGAACGATCGCCGCCTCGATCAGCTTGCGAAATTCGGGCGGCATTTCCGTCGATTTGCGGGTCCTGGTATCGAAGCAGACTTCGGTGACCTGCTGTGTCGCGTGGATGACGCCGGTTTCGATATCCACCAGGCGCTGGCGGTGAACCGTGCTCTTGCCCCCAAGACGCAGGAAGGCGGTTTCCACCTTCACCATGGCACCGGCCCGCACTTCGCGGCGGAAATCGGTTTCCGTCCGCGCGACCACGGTGACGGCACCGACTTCCTCCATCAACTGACGGGTGATACCGATCTCCGGCCATATATGAAAACTGCCGTCATCAAACACATGAGCATACCAGCGCACGTTCATGTGGCCGAGGTGATCGCAATGGGAGGGGAACACCACCATGCGGGCGGTTTCTATCCAGTCGGCCATAACCTGTTCCATTCCTGTTTCACGGTGCGGTCCGCAGCATAATCATCAAGCCGCGCCGCGCCTAGTCCGCGATAGGCTCGACATGGAAGTAGGGGCCCTTGTGCCTCTCTTGCCCCATCGTGATGGTCAGGGGGTGATCAAACATGGGTCCGGCATGGGTAAAGGTGTGGAACTCACCGTTCTCCCCACAGGGATCACAGGATGCGGGCAGGGCCGCCAACAGGTCGGTATCGAAGGCACGGCCCAGGAATTGGGCGCCGAGCTGCTGTGTATCAACGCTGACGATGCGGGCCTCCAGCCCACCCGCGATCATGTCCCGCGCAAGCACCCCGGTGTCCAACCCCCAAAGCGGGAATATGGCTTCCAGCCCGGTGCCGGCCAGCCTGTCTTCACGGTAGCGGCGCACGTCTTCGAGAAACAGATCACCAAAGGCAATATGGGTAATACCATCGGCGCACGCTTTGGCGACGAATGCCTCCATCGCCGATTCATATGCTGAATTAGGGCAGGGATCGGGCAGGTGAATTTCACGGATGTCCAACCCTGCAGCGCGGGCCTGGGCATGCAGGGTCGCAAGGCCGATGCCGTGAATAGTGACACGGCCCTGGTCACCATCGCCGGTCGTCGTGGTCATAAGGCCGACAATTTCACCCGCACCCGATTGACGCAGATGATGCAGCGCCCAGGCGCTGTCCTTGCCGGTGGACCAACTGATGAGGATTTTCTTGTTCATAACCAAGACTATACCGAAGACAAAGCATGCAGCCTAATTAGGCGCCATGTGTTATACTCACATCACTGGCGCGAACAATTAACAATTAATACGCGCAAGGTCCCATAGACCGAAACCAGAGACGCGGCACTCCGCGGCCTCTCAGGATGAGCAGCAAGGCTCTGTCCCACTAAATATCCGGTGAACAAACGGCACGTGGCAACGACCACAGCCACGGCTTTTGGCCGTGCGTTTCACCAATGCAAGCAAGAACCATCATTTTCCGCTGGCGCGCTTTTGCTGCCGGCGCCAGAGACTATTTTAGGAATCAATATGTCCTTCGTTCCACATGCCAAGTTGCCGCATTCATCGATCCCCTTTCCTTTGCGCAAAAAGCCAAAAAAGGACAACACCGCGATCGTTTATTGCGAAGGAAACTTCGGCGCCATAGATGGAAAGACGGCCAATGGTTTGGTCCGCCACTCTGAAAAATACAAAATCCTTTCTGTCATCGACAGCGAAAAGGCAGGCCTTGATACGGGATTGGTATTGGGAGATTCACCAAATAATATTCCCATTTGCCGCGACCTGTCCGATGCACTGGCGCAGGCGGAAACCCTGCCTGAATATTATATTTTCGGCATGGCGCCATCCAATGGCATGCTTTCCAAACGTGAGCGCGGCCTTGTAATCGAGGCGATGAGCTACGGCATAAACATCGTGAATGGCCTGCACGAATTTCTTAACGAAGATCCGGTGTTTCAGGCAGCCTGCACCGCCAACAATGTCACTATTCTGGATGTCCGCAAACCGCGAGACAAAAAAGATTTGCGCATGTTCAGAGGCCAGATCACGGATTTCGCCTGCCCGCGCATTGCAATCCTCGGCACGGACTGCGCCATCGGCAAGCGCACAACGGCGACAATTCTGACCCGCGCGCTGAATGACCGCGGTGTAAATGCGATTATGGTCGGCACGGGCCAGACCGGCCTGATTCAGGGCGCACGCCACGGCATAGCAATGGACGCAGTCCCATCCCAGTTTTGCTCCGGTGAACTGGAAGCCACGATCATTGAGGCATTCGAAGCCGAAAACCCCGACATTATCATTATTGAGGGGCAGGGCGCGCTCAGTCACCCGGCCTTTTCAACATCATCATTCATTCTGCGGGGTAGCTGCCCTGATGCCGTAATCCTCCAGCATGCCCCCGCACGCATCAATCGCTGCGACTTCGAACAGATGCCGATGCCGACCCCCGCCAGCGAAATCAATCTTATCGAAACTTTTTCCGATACGAAGGTCATCGGGCTCACGATCAACCACGAAAATATGACCAGTGATGAAGTTGATTTGGCGGTCATAAAATATGAAAAAGAACTTGGCATACCGGCAACCGATGCATTGACACAATCGCCGAATCACTTGGTGGAGATGGTTCTCTCGTCGTTCCCGAATCTCAGGAAGAAGCTGACTGCCGGTATCCATTGAGCGCTCCACGGCTGGAGATAGACCTCGCCAAAATTCGACACAATGCCGGTGTGCTCGTTAATTTACTCGGTGCGCGCGGCATTTCCGTTTCCGGGGTGACCAAGGCCACACTGGGCTCGCCGGAGGTCGCAAGGGAATTGCTTGCAGTCGGCGTCAGTGGGCTTGCCGATTCCCGGATCGAGAACATCCAGACCCTGCGCCGTGGCGCGATAAAAGCGCATATGACACTCCTCCGTTCACCGATGATCAGCCAGGCATCAATGGTGGTCGGGAACGCCGACACGAGCCTCAACACCGAGCTTGACGTCATCTCAGAGCTTTCCAAGGCTGCCCAGGCCATTGGGCGCACGCACGGGGTGCTGTTGATGGTCGAGCTTGGGGACCTGCGTGAGGGCATCCTGCCCGCCGATCTTGAAAATTTTGTGCGCCGAACACTTCGCTTCCCGAATATTTCCCTCAAAGGTATCGGCACCAATCTGGCGTGCCGCTGTGGCGTGGTGCCGGACGCGGTGAACATGGGGGAATTATCGGCATTGGCGGACACAATCGATCTGACCTTCGGTCCCGTTCTCTCAATCGTTTCCGGGGGGAATTCGAGCAATCTCAACTGGGTTCTTGGAGGCGCCGATACAGGACGGATCAACAATCTTCGACTGGGAGAATCCATTCTGCTCGGCTGCGAACCGCTCGAACGCCAACCGATTGAGGGGCTCTATACCGACGCCATCACGCTGGTTGCAGAAGTGATCGAGTCGAAGGTCAAACCCTCTCAGCCGAGGGGCACGATTGCGCAAACCGCCTTTGGGGCGCGAATGCCGGCAGATAATAGCGGAAGCGTTTCCCAGGCTATCTTTGCTGTAGGGCATATGGACACCGACCCGGAGGGACTGACCCCGCCGCCCGGAATTGAAATCCTCGGATCCAGCAGTGATCATCTCATCGTGGATTCAGGCCGTGATCGCCTAGCGGTCGGTGCCGAGGTTGCATTCCAACTCAACTACAGTGCGCTGATTCGGGCCATGTCGTCGCCATTCGTCGCCAGGCGGTTCCCACAGGCCGCAAGCAAGCCTGCGCGGCAATCAGCGGTAGGCGGTATCCGCTAAAGAGCCTTGGAAGTCAGCTATGTCCCAAAAAGCAATCAAGGGGCGCGCCGGTTATAGCGCACCCCTTGAATGTATTGGCTCCCCGGGCCGGACTCGAACCAGCGACAAAGCGGTTAACAGCCGCTTGCTCTACCAACTGAGCTACCGGGGAATAATTCCACCGTTACACCGACGCCCCTGAAGGCGCGGCGCGTTATAACAAAAGCTCCCCACCAATGCCACAACATAGTAAATGGGCCGTTAAGCCCCAAAAATTGTGGCCTTGGCGGCAAGCGCGCAGCGGCGAATTTGGAGGCCGGAGCCGGAATCGAACCGGCGTAGAGGGATTTGCAGTCCCTTGCATCACCACTATGCTATCCGGCCCCCGGATACGCCCGCGCGGGGCCCCGACATATAGGGCCCACCCGCCGGACGGTCAAGCCGAAGAGAGGCCCGAATTCACCGCATTGACGTTGTGTTCATTAATAATGCCAAGTATATAGCAATCAAAGCAGGGGATGCCATCGCGGCACCCGCACCAGATTGACCGGTTGGGCAATGATCAATTTTGAAATATGCCGACGTAACATGGTGGATAACCAGCTGCGTCCCAACAAAGTCACCGATGCGCATGTGATCGCGGCTATGGGCGCCGTCCCGCGCGAACGTTTCGTACCTCAGGATTTGCAGGGTGTCGCTTATGTCGACGAAGACCTGCCCATAGGCAAAGGGCGCGTCCTGATGGAGCCGATGGTGCTGGCCCGCATGCTTGAGGCGGCCGAAATCACGCCCGATGACGTGGTTCTCGATATCGGCTCGGGCACCGGCTACACCGCTGCGGTTTGCGCCAAAATCGCCACTACGGTGGTTTCCGTCGAGAATGATCCCCGCCTTGCCGCCGAAGCCAGCCGTATCCTGGCTGAACTGGAATGCGACAACGTCGTGACAATCGAAGCGGCCATGACTGACGGTTACCCCCGCCAGGCGCCCTATGATGTCATCCTGTTTTCCGGCGCCATCGCTGAAATTCCCGACAATATCCTGAGCCAGCTTGCTGATGGTGGCCGGCTCGTCGCGGTCGTCGCACCTCCCGGGCAGGTCCCGTCCGCCATGCTGGCCCGCAATTGCGGTGGCTCCACTGCCCAGCGCAAGATTTTCGACGCTTCCATTCCCTACCTGACCGGTTTCGCTCGCGAACCCGGTTTCGTATTCTAGTCGCGGGTTCGATCCCTTGACCGAGCCGATTGAAAGGTTCGCCGCCATGCCTTTACTGCGTCGTTATCGCCATCTCATGGTTGCCGTGGCAGCGCTGGCCGCCAGTTCCGCCCTGAGTTCTCCCGTCATGGCTGAAACCCTGGCCGATGCGCTGGCCCGGGCCTATGGCACCAATCCTCAGCTTCAGGCAGAACGCGCCGGACTGCGCGCGACCGATGAAGGCGTGCCCCAGGCTTTGTCCGGATGGCGCCCCACGGTCACGGTCACCGGGGAAACAGGCAAGCAGCGTACGAACAACGAGGCGACCACGAGCGAGCGCAATCCATCTTCGGTGGAGCTGGAAATCACCCAACCCCTGTTCAACGGCGGGCGCACTGTTTTTGGCACGCGCCGGGCAGAAGCCAACGTCGAGGCGGGTAGGGCGCAGCTGACCTCGACCGAACAGGGCGTACTTTTGGGGGCAACCCGCGCCTACATGAACGTGGTCCGCGACATGGCGGTGCTGGAATTGAACCGCACCAACGAAACGCGATTGCAACGCCAGCTTCAGGCCGCCCGTGACCGTTTCCGGGTCGGCGAGATCACGCGCACCGACGTGGCCCAGGCGGAGGCCCGCGTAGCCCGCGCGACCGCTGATCGCATTCAGGCGGAAGGTGCGGTGGTCAATTCCCGCGCCAATTACCGTTCTATTGTCGGTGACCTGCCGGGCACGCTGAGCCGTCCGGCCGCAGACCTGGTTTCATTACCCGCCAACGAGCAAGAAGCCCTGGCTCAGGCCGAGGCAGGCAATCCCGATGTCCTGCGCGCCCGCCACCGGGCCCAGGCGGCGCGGTACTCGGTCAACCAGGTGCGCGGCGAACTGCTGCCGGACCTGGAAGTGAAAGGCAGTATCAGCAAGGAAGACGACACCACGTCACGCGGCTCCCAGCGCGAGGTCGGTGCGGTGACCGCCACTCTTACGATCCCGCTCTACCAGGCCGGAGATGTCTATTCCCGATTGCGCGCCGCCAAGGAAACCCATGTCCAGCGGCTGGAAGACCTTGATGACCAGCGTCGCTCTGCCCAGGAATCGGCAACCAGCGCCTGGAACAACCTGCAAACCGCACAGGCGGCGGTTCGTTCGTTTCAGGCCGAGGTGAGCGCCAGCGCTATCGCGCTGGAAGGGGTCCAGCGGGAAGCCCTTGTGGGCTCGCGTACGGTCCTCGACGTGCTTGATGCCGAACAGGAACTGCTTGATGCCAAGGTCAACCTGGTGCGCTCGGAACGGAACGAGGTCGTCGCCCGATTCGAATTGAAATCCGCAGTCGGTGGCCTGACTGCGACCGGATTAAAACTGGCGGTCCAACCTTATGACGCCAACCGGAACTACAGCGACGTACGCGGAAAATGGTTCGGCGCGGGCAAGCCTGACCGGGCACCCAGCAAGTGAGTAGGACAGTCTCCGGCGGGATGCCGGTAAATATTTACGATCCCTTCATTTTTTTGATACATTGATGGTGGGACGTTAACCATAACGCCAAAGGGGTGGATTGCGCGTTCGGGGTCAAACCTCCGCCACGCGCCTGAACTTGAACGATGAGCGACGAAAAGTCCCAAAATCAGGAACCCACGATGGAGGAGATTCTCGCCTCCATCCGGCGGATTATTTCCGATAACGACGAAGAGGGTGCCCCGGCAGAGGCCAAGCCCGCCGATGGGGAAGCTGCGCCTGCGGCGGAAGCCCCCGCCGAATCGGCCCCTGAACCTCCGCCTGCGCCCGCCCCTGAACCGAAACCGGAACCGGAACCGGAGCCCGAACCAGAGGCGGCTGAGGAAGAGGACGAAATCCTTGAACTGACGGATGTGGTTGAAGCTACCCCGGCCGCTGCCGAAGAACCCGTAGCCGAAGTTCCGCCTGAACCTGAACCCGAGCTCCCGCCACCACCGCCGCCCGCGCCGGTTCAGCCCGCTGTGGTCGACAAACTGGTGTCCAATGCCACCGACGCGGCTTCCACTGCGACCCTGAGTTCGCTTGCCCAGGCCCTGAACCGCGAGCACGAAAGTGCCTCCAACATCGCGCTTGGCCCCGGCAACACCCTTGAGGACCTGGTCAAGGACATGATAAGGCCCATGCTCAAGGAGTGGCTTGACCAGAATCTGCCGCAACTCGTCGAGCGGATGGTCAAGAGGGAAATCGAGCGGATGGTCCGCCGGGCCGAAGATAACTAGGCCACCACGCCCTCCCGATCGGGATGGGCGCCCACCGATAAAGCCGGAGCCAGCAATGCTGGACAAGACCTATCGACCCGACGAGGTCGAGGAAAAACATTACGCCGCATGGGAAAAAGCGGGCGTTTTCGCCGCTGATCCAGGATCGGCACGTCTGCCCTATACCATCATGATGCCGCCGCCCAACGTCACCGGCAGCCTGCACATGGGCCATGCGCTGACTTTTACCCTGCAAGATATCTTGACCCGCTTCATGCGCATGCGCGGACGTGACGTCCTGTGGCAGCCCGGCACCGATCACGCCGGCATCGCTACCCAGATGGTGGTCGAGCGCCAGCTGGCGGAAAAGGGCATCGTCCCCGATCGCGGCCAGCCCGGAGGGGCAGGGGAAACCCTGATCGGACGCGACGAATTCATCGCCAAGGCCTGGCAGTGGAAGGCCGAGAGCGGCAACACCATCACCCGCCAGCTCAGGCGCCTGGGTGCATCACCGGATTGGGAGCGGGAACGCTTCACCCTCGATGACGGGCTTTCCGATGCCGTGCACAAGGTCTTCGTCAGTCTTTATCGTGACGGGCTGATCTACCGTGACACCCGATTGGTCAACTGGGACACCAAGCTGCAGACCGCTGTCAGCGATCTCGAGGTCCAGCAGATCGAGATCAATGGTCACCTATGGCACTTTAAGTACCCCATAGAAGGCCTTGAAAATAAATATATAACAATTGCTACCACCCGCCCGGAGACGATGCTGGGCGACACCGCTATCGCGGTTCATCCCGACGATGAACGCTACCGCGACCTGATCGGCCGCCATGCCGTGCTGCCTATTGTCGGGCGCCGCATTCCCATCATCGCCGACGAATACGCCGACCCCGAGACCGGCTCCGGCGCGGTCAAAATCACCCCCGCCCACGACTTCAACGACTACGAAGTCGGCCGTCGCCACGGCCTTGAGATGATCAATATCCTCGACCGCGAGGGCCGCCTGAATGCCAATGTCCCGCACGAATGGCAGGGGCTGGAACGCTTCGCCGCCCGCGACCGCGTGGTTGCGGAGATCGAACGTCTCGGCCTCCTTGAAAAAATCGAGGATCACCTTCATGCCGTGCCTCATGGTGACCGCTCGGGCACGATCCTGGAGCCGTGGCTGACCGAACAGTGGTACGTCGATGCCAAGACCCTGGCCAAGCCCGCGATAGAGGCGGTGGAAAACGGCACCACCCAATTTGTGCCCAAGCATTGGGAAAACACCTATTACGAGTGGATGCGCAACATCCTGCCCTGGTGCATCTCGCGCCAGTTGTGGTGGGGCCACCAGATTCCCGCATGGTACGGACCCGACGACGAGGTTTTCGTCGCTGAAAGCGAGGCAGAGGCCGAAGCCGCCGCCCAGGCCCATTACGGCAAGACGGTCACGCTTCGCCGGGATCCCGACGTTCTGGACACCTGGTTTTCCTCCGCCCTGTGGCCATTTTCGACCCTGGGATGGCCGGAAAAGACCGATTATCTGGACCGCTATTACCCAACGGATGTGCTGGTCACCGGGTTCGACATCATCTTTTTCTGGGTTGCCCGGATGATGATGATGGGCCTGCATTTCACCGGCAAGGTGCCGTTCAAGGATATCTATATCCATGCCTTGGTGCGCGACGAGCGCGGCCAGAAGATGTCCAAATCCAAGGGCAACATCATTGACCCGCTCGATCTCATCGGCACCTACGGCACCGACGCGCTGCGCTTTACGCTGGCGGCACTGGCCGCCCAGGGCCGCGATATCAAGCTGGCCGAAAGCCGGGTTGAGGGTTATCGCAACTTCGCAACCAAGCTGTGGAACGCCTCGCGCTTCGCTGAAATGAACGGCTGTGTGCCCGCTGCCGGCTTCGATCCCGCTGCGGTCACCCATGTGCTCAACCGCTGGATCGTTACCGCCGTCGCGGAAACGGCGGAAAAATGCGCCGCCGAAATCGAGGCCTATCGCTTCAACGAGGCCGCAGGAACCCTCTATCACTTCACCTGGGGCAGCTTCTGCGACTGGTACCTGGAGTTCACCAAACCTGTGCTTACCGAGGGCGACCCCGCGGCGCAGGCGGAAACAAGGGCAACCTGCGCCTGGGCCCTTGGCCAGATTCTGCACATGCTGCACCCCATGATGCCCTTCATCACGGAAGAGCTTTGGGCCAATCTCGGCGGTGAAGACGCAGGAATGCTGATTACCGGGGCTTGGCCCAATATTGCCGATAGCGCGCGCGATGCCGAGGCCCGCGCCGAAGTGGACTGGGTTGTCCGCCTGATTTCGGAAATTCGGGCCGTGCGTTCGGAAATGAACGTCCCCGCCGGCGCCAAGATCGCGCTGATGGCGAAGGGGGCAAGCGAAACCACCCGCGCGCGCATGGCCGCTCACAGCGCCGCGATCGAGCGCCTGGCCCGCATCGACGGCGTGACCTACCTGGAAGACGACATTCCCAAGGGCGCCATTTCGACGGTTCTGGACGAAGCCACGCTGATCCTGCCACTGGCGGGAATCATCGATATCGGCGCGGAAAAGACCCGTCTGGCCAAGGAAATCGCCAAGGCAGACGCGGAAATGACAAAAATCGAGAAGAAACTCGGCAATCCCGGCTTCCTCGCCAAGGCGCCCGATGAAGTGGTCGAGGAAAACCGCACACGCCTAGCCGATTATGCGGCCCAGAAAGCCAAGCTGGCCGAGGCGCTGGAACGCATCAGCGCGATAGACTAGCGATTACCGGCGACAAAGCTGGTCATCAATTGGCGCCCGACGCTATCGGCATTTATGCCCTCCAAGGGACCCTTCCCGTCAGCGAGCAGGGCCCGAAAACCCTCAATTTCCGTCTGGTCGTCTTGCCGGGTATAGGCCATGGCCCAATCTGCACACCAGCGTTCGGGACTATCCACGGAAAGAATGGTGGTGACATCAAAATGGCGCGGATCCGCCTCGATCCGACGATAGATTTTCTCGACTTCGCTGCGGGAGCCTTCCAACAACTGCATGAAATTACCCCCACCGTAGACCAACAGACCGGTGATCCCGACCAAGGCATTGTGTTGGCGCGCAACAGCAAGAAGGTCATCAAGCTGCGATGTCCTCATGGTTTTACTGGCCGTACTCACATAGACGAGGTGATACACGGGAGCGGCAATTTTTATTCGTGATTTCAGTGCCATGATGGAAAATCGCATAAGCTTATTGTGGTTACAAGATTTGCCGCGACCCGCTAAATCTCCGTGACAGGACGTCACCGTCGCGCTAGCGTTCCCGCTGGAACAACGGAAAAAATCCGGACCACGCCTAGGAGGCGGAGACAGACACCACGACAGCGCCGCATGGCGCCCGACTGCGTATTCCCTTCGTCCCCATGTGTCGTCAACCGTTGTGACGGATCCGGGTCTGGCCCGGATACTGGTCCGGTTTCACACAACCGCGAAGGGGGCCCCATGGTCGCATTCACGCTGAACGGAAAATCGGTCTCGGTCGAGGCCGAAGGCAATACACCACTACTGTGGGTGTTGCGCGATCATCTCAATCTTACCGGCACCAAATACGGCTGCGGCGCAGGCCTGTGCGGCGCCTGCACGGTCCACGTCAACGGCAAGGCGGTTAAGGCCTGCCAGACCGAAGCTTCGACGATTTCCGGCGCCAAGGTCACGACCATCGAGGGCCTTTCGGCCAAGAGCAATCACCCGCTGCAAAAAGCCTGGGTGGCGGAGCAGGTTCCCCAGTGTGGCTACTGCCAGTCCGGCCAGATCATGAAGGCTGCCGAACTTCTGGCCCGCAACAAGAAGCCAAGCCGTGACCAGATCGTCGCCCATATGGATGGCAACATCTGCCGCTGCGGCACCTACAACCGAATTATTTCCGCGATTCAACGCGCGTCGAAGGAGGGCTGATCATGAACGAGATCACGAAAATTACCCCCGACGTTTCCCGCCGCGGCTTCCTCATGGGCGGCGCCGGCCTGACTTTCGTCGTCGCCTTCGGTACCACCGGTGCCACGCTGACCACGCCTGCGCTGGCCTATGCCCAGCCCAAGACCCTGTCCGCCTGGGTTGCCATCGGCGCAGACAACCGCATCGTCATCCAGACGCCGGGCGCCGAAATGGGGCAAGGCTCAATGACCGGCGTGCCGATCGCACTGGCGGAAGAACTGGATGCAGATTGGTCGAAGGTAAGTCTCGAATTTTCCCCGTCGGAGGTCGAGATTTATGGCTACACGCACCGCAAGTCCAAAAGCATGGCCATCGTCGGCTCGCGCGCGGTGCAGAAATATTATAATGACGTCCGCGTTGCCGGCGCCCAGGTGCGCAAGGTGCTGCTCGACGCCGCCGCCAGGAAGTGGAAGGTGCCGGTGGGCGAGCTCAAAACCGGCCCCAGCGTCGTCATTCATGGGCCCAGCGGGCGCAAGATGACCTATGGCCAGATTGCCGCTTTCGCCAAGGTTCCGGCGAAGCTTCCCAAGATCGGCAAGAAAGACCTGAAAAAAGCGTCGCAGTTCCGCCTGATCGGCAATGAGAAACTGCAGCGTGTCGACATGCCGGCCAAGTCCAACGGCACGGCCCAGTTCGCCATCGACGTCAATCTGCCCGGCATGGTCTACGCGACCACCGTGCATGCGCCGACGGTCAACGGCACGCCGATCAGCTGGAACCACGATAAAATCTCGGCCATCAAGGATGTCATTGGCACCGTCAAACTGGACAAGGGTGTCGCCATCGTCGGTCGGAACTTTGAGGCGGTCATGGCCGCGCGTGCCCAGCTTGAGGTCAAGTGGAAAAACGGCAAGTCCCGCAAGTTTGATTCCGAAGCGCAACTTGAGGCCGATTACGCGAAGGTCGCAAGCGACGACAAGGCGAAGAAGAAAAAGGTACATGCCAGCGGCGACGTAAAGAAGGCACTGGCGGAAGGTGCCAAGAAGTTCCGCTCCGAATATCGCAGTGACTTCGCCTACCACGCTCAGATGGAACCGCTCAACGCTGTTGCCCGTTTCAGTCGGGACGGCAAGAGCGTCGAAATCTGGGACGGCACCCAGTCCCCGGACCGCTGCCGCAGTGGTGTCGCCAAGGCGCTCGGCTTCAAGGTAGAGCAGGTGACCCATCACCAGTGCTTCATGGGCGGCGGCTTCGGTCGGCGTTCGCTTGCCGATTACGCGGCGGAGGCCGCTCTCGTTGCGCGTGCGGCGAAGCGTCCGGTAAAGCTGATCTGGACGCGCGAGGAAGATGTCGCCTTCGGCATGTTCCGTCCGCAATCCTTCCAGTGCATTGATGCGGCGATGGATTCATCCGGCAAGGTTACCGCCTGGGAACATTGCATCGTTGGTGACGGCAAGAACCTCGTCACCGGTGGGATGAAGATCAACTCCTACTACCAGATCGCCAACCAGCTTCAGGAACTCCGTGGCGTTTCTCACGGCATTCGCCTGAAGCACTGGCGGGCGGTAGCCCATCCGTTCAATATCTACGCCATCGAAAGCATGGTCGACGATATGGCGGCAGCGGAAAAGATGGACCCCATCGAATTCCGCCTGAAGCGGATGTCGCCCACGCCGAAGCTGGCCAAGACCCTGGAAATGGTCCGTGACATGTCTGGCTGGGGAAAGATAAAGCTCCCCGAAGGGCACTCGCTGGGCCTTTCGATCAGTGAACGTTCGGGCTCGCTTGCGTCGGGTGTGGTCGAGATTTCCCTCGACAAGTCCAGCGGCAAGATCCGCGTTCACAAGGTCTGGGTCGCGGTTGATGGTGGCACCATCGTTCTTCCTGATGGAGCCAGGGCCAACATCGAAAGCGGCATCATCTATGGCATCTCCTCGATGCTGTCGGAGCGCATCACCTTCAAGGAAGGTGTCGTGGAACAGTCTAATTTCCACGATTATACGGTGTCGCGTATGTCCGATGCGCCAGAGGAAATCCACATCGCCTTCGTCAAGAGCAGCAAGAAGCCCACGGGGCTTGGCGAAATCGGCAACCCCTTCATCGGGGGCGCCATCGCCAACGCCGTGTTCGCCATGACGGGCAAGAGATTGCGGCACCTGCCGTTCACCCCTGAACGGGTCCAGGCCGCGCTCAAGGCGTAAACGCGTCAAGAAGGGCAGATCCGGGGGCCGCGGAACCAACCGCGGCCCCCATTTTCATGGGGGCAGGGGACCTTGGGCCTTTGCCTCGTGCACGCGCACCGCTATGCTGCGCCCGGATTTTCCCCGTTCGTTTCTGCAGAGGATCTCGCCATGCCCGATGAGGCCAACCCGAACCGTCGTTTCGACAAATCGAAGCTGCCCTCCCGCCACACCACGGAAGGGCCGGAGCACGCGCCACATCGGTCCTACTACTACGCCATGGGGCTGACCGAGGAGCAGATTCACCAGCCCTTCGTCGGTGTCGCCACCTGCTGGAACGAGGCGGCGCCGTGCAACATATCGCTCTCGCGCCAGGCCCAGTCGGTCAAGAAGGGGGTTCTGGCGACCGGCGGAACGCCGCGTGAATTCACCACCATCACCGTGACCGACGGCATCGCCATGGGACACGAAGGCATGAAGTCCTCGCTGGTGTCACGCGAAGTGATCGCCGATTCCGTGGAACTGACCATGCGCGGGCATTGCTACGACGCGATCGTCGGCCTGGCCGGCTGCGACAAATCGCTACCCGGCATGATGATGGCGATGGTGCGGCTTAACGTGCCGTCGGTATTCATGTATGGCGGCACCATTCTGCCCGGTCGATTCAAGGGCAAGGATGTCACCGTCGTGGATGTGTTCGAAGGCGTCGGCCAGCACGCCGCCGGTAATATGTCCGATGAGGACCTGCACGAACTTGAATGCGTGGCCTGCCCGTCGGCCGGTTCCTGCGGTGGCCAGTTCACCGCCAACACGATGGCCTGCGTGTCGGAAGCCATTGGCCTTGCGCTGCCGGGTTCCGCCGGTGCGCCCGCGCCTTATGAAACCCGCGATGCCTACGCCGAGGCCTCGGGCCGCACGGTCATGGACCTGCTGGAAAGCGGCATCCGTCCGCGCGACATTGTGACCCTGGCATCGCTGCGCAACGCCGCTAAGGTCGTTGCTGCCACTGGCGGTTCGACCAACGCCGCGCTGCACCTGCCGGCCATCGCCCATGAGGCAGGGCTCAGTTTCGACCTCGACGAGGTGGCCAGGATTTTCAAGGAAACGCCTTACATCGCCGACCTCAAGCCCGGCGGGCGCTACGTCGCCAAGGACCTGTTCGATGTCGGCGGTGTGCCGGTGGTGATAAAGACGCTGCTGGATGCGGGCCTGCTTGATGGTTCGTGCATCACCGTAACCGGCAAGACGCTGGCGGAAAATCACCAAGACGTTGTGTTCCCAACCGATCAGGACGTGGTGCGCCCAGCGACGACGCCCATTACGGCGACCGGCGGCGTGGTCGGCCTCAAGGGCTCACTTGCGCCCGACGGCGCCATCGTCAAGGTCGCGGGCATGAAGAAACTGACCTTTACAGGCCGCGCGCGCTGCTTCGATTGCGAAGAAGACGCTTTCGCCGCCGTGGTGGCCGACAAGATCACCGACGGCGATGTCATTATCATCCGCTACGAAGGCCCGCGCGGCGGACCCGGCATGCGTGAAATGCTGTCCACCACCGCAGCCCTTTACGGTCGCGGCCTCGGCGAAAAGGTCGCCCTGATCACCGATGGGCGTTTTTCCGGCGGCACGCGGGGTTTCTGCATCGGCCATGTCGGGCCGGAAGCCGCGCTGGGTGGTCCCATCGGGCTGCTACAGGATGGCGACACCATCCACATTGACGCCGAAAAGGGCATCCTCGACGTTGAGGTCAGCCCGGCAGAAATGGAATCCCGCCGCAAGGCCTGGAAACCGCGCGAGCATAACCACCAGTCCGGCGCGCTGTGGAAATACGCCCAGCTCGTTGGGCCGGCTTGCGATGGTGCCGTGACCCATGGCGGGGCCAAGGCGGAAACCCACACTTACTGCGACGTATAGGCATCCACCCCCAGGGGGCGTTAGGATTTTTTTTACCCTAACGCCTAACCCTGCCTTAACCACGAGATGCTTTAATTCTGCTCCGGGGCTGTATCAGGCCCCAACGTCCGTGGCTGCCAAACGGGACAGCCCGAGCGGAGGTGCAAAATGTCCGCATCATTGCTGAGCCAGATTCAGAACCTTGCCCGCTATAACCGGCGGGCCAACCGGGTGATCTATGACGCCTGCGAGACCTTATCCCATCAGGAACTGACCCGGGACCGCGAAGTGGCTTTCGGCTCCATCCTCGGCATCCTCAACCATATCCTGGTGGTGGATCGCACCTGGCTTGACCGCTTCACCCAGACCGATCGCGAGCCGCCGAAACACAACGAGGTCCTGCACGACAACCTGCCCGAACTGCGTGCCGCCCGGGATGCAGAAGACGAACGCATCATGGAATTTTGCGAATCCCTGAAGATCGCGTTCCTGTCGTGCCGTTTCCAATACACCGATCACTACGGCGTTTTCCGTCACGACGGCGCGGACGTTCTGGTGCTGCATTTCTTCAACAACCAGACCCATCACCGCAGCGAAGTCCACCACATGCTGGTGCGTTCAGGCGCCACCGAACAGAGCCTTGATCTGCACCGCCTGCTGCATCCGTAAAATCAGAATTTTTCGTCGGGCCCGATGATCGTCACCTCGATATCGGGGTGAACACGGGGATCCAGTTCCGCCACTGCCGGTGTCGTCGCCACGGTGGACACGAAATCTGTGCGCGCAGATTCAACCACCGGCGCGCCTTCAAACACCCGCCATATGGCAAAAATTCCAAGCCCGATTGCCATGAGCGCGGTTACCGCAAACAGGCCGTCGGGTCCCATCACGGTCATCGCGCCGGTAGCTGCCACCGGCCCCAGACTGGCTCCAAGACCAGACGCAAAAATCAGCCCGCCGCTAAGCGCTACCGTATCGTGGCGTTCGATCATGTCGTTGGCATGAGTCAGGGCGAGGGGATAAAGCGTGTAGCCGATGGCACCATAAAGCGTGATCATCAGCGTCGCCGCCATGGCGCCGTGGCGTGATACGAAAATCATCGCGACCGCCACTACGGCGAAGACGAATGAAACCACGGCAATCAGCTTGCGCCGATCCACCTGGTCCGACAGCCTCCCCATGGGCAATTGCAACACCAGTCCGGAAATCACCGCGGCGCCCATGAACAGGGCGATGGCATCAAGGTCCAAGCCGCGCGCACTTGCAAACAGGGGCCCGGCGGCAATAAAGGCCATGCCGATAAACCCGGCGGCGAAGCACCCCACGGTGCCGAGCGGTGAAAGCCGCCACAAACGGTGGAACGACGGAACGTGCGGCGCGGGTCGTTCGGGTTCGCTGATCCGGGTCGCAGCAATGGGTAAAAGGGCCAGCGAAAACAGCGCGGCCGCCAGCGAAAACAGCTCAAAACTGGCGGGCGAACCGGCGAGCAGGAGAAACTGGCCGAGGCCAAACCCCAGGTAGTTCACGATCATGTACACGGCCAGCACGCGCCCGCGTGTCCCGTGCTCCGCGCGATGATTCAGCCAGCTTTCCAGGATCATTGAACAGCCCGCCAGGGCAAAGCCGCTGATCACCCGCAGCCCCAGCCAGGCCAGCGGATGGACGATCAGTGAATGCAGCAGCGTGACCACCGAAATGATCGCGGCCAGGATCGCGAACAGACGGATATGACCAGTCCGATGCAAAAGCCGGGGCACCAGGAACGGCCCGATCAACACCCCCACAGCATGGGCGGACATGACCAGGCCCGACATCTCAAGGCGAAAACCCTCCACCTGCATACGCAGCACCAGGACCGAATTGATCAATCCATTGGCCAGGGTCAACAGGCCAAATCCCAGAAAAAGGGCGGTTAACTGATAAATCGTGCGCTTCATGGCCGGCTCCGGAGGCGCATCAAGGTTCCAGCGTGCACCACACCGGCGTGTGGTCGGAAGCCTTTGGCTTGCCGCGCGGCGTGCGGTCTATTTCGCAGTCAATCAGTTGATCGGCGGCCTGGGGCGAGAGCAGCAGGTGATCAATGCGCAGGCCGAAGTCCTTTTGCCAGGCGCCGGCCTGATAGTCCCAGAAACTATAACGACCGACCTCCTTGTGCAGGGTGCGATAGGCCTCGGTATAGCCGAGGTGGAGCAGGGCGCGAAACTTGCGCCGGACTTCCATGCGGAACAGGGCATCGTCACGCCAGCCATCGGGATCGTAGACGTCGCCGTCCTCAGGAATGACATTGTAGTCACCGGCCAGCACCACCGGTTCCTCCAGCGTCAGAAGTTCCCGTGCATGATCCTGCAGGCGATCCATCCAACCCAGCTTGTAGCTGTATTTTTCGGTGTCCACGGGATTGCCGTTGGGCAGGTAGATCGACGCCACGCGAACCATGGCACCGCCGATATCG
>FLOH01000532.1_pt1 | contig 79519 bp, 57 predicted proteins | sample 756751 | NCBI WGS metagenome assembly FLOH01 (sample SAMEA4026879, study PRJEB14308) | marine metagenome | biome: coastal water; material: water | depth 74 m
GCCTAACCCTATCTTCGTCGGCAGCGTCAGATGTGTATATGACAGCTCAGGATAACCGACTTCTGCCGATAGTATATCTGTCATTAAATCTACTGACTGATAAGTTCTTCCTTCTGTTGAAAATTCAGTTAAATTGAAGCCTGAGATATCTATTTTTATAACAGTACTATTATTATCATCGCTGAGAACTGTAACCTTAGGAGGAGTATTGGATGTTCTGTTCTTATTCAGCGATATCCAATCCGCACTCATTTTGAAAGGAATTAATATTGAAATAGCAAGAATTAGTAAGTAATTTTTTACCATAATATTATCTTTTAAATATGAGAAACGGTTTAGTACCAATTAAATTTCAGAATGAGCTTAATAAATCAATAGATTTTTAGTTTAAGCAAACTGAAAAAATAATTGCATAGCCAAAGCTACGTAAACATTTTTTCAAGAAGATAAAACTATAAAGATGAAGATTTATCAGTGCATTTTGGTGTTTAGTTGGTATAAATTAATGATTCATTTTTTATCAAGACAATCTACTTATTAATTAGTTGCCCCATTATTAATTATTTATAGTTTCTATATGTTGATTATTCTATTTTATGCTGTTGTACTGATTTATCTTTATTTACATTAAATCCTGAGTTTGTAATAGACATTCATTGCTCAGCATCACTTAACCATGAATAATTTTTTTGTTTCAACCGAATTGTCGGTAGTTAAACGATAGAAATATATCCCTGAGTTCATACGAATTCCAGCTTCATTAGTTCCATCCCAAACAATTAAGTATTTTCCAGTAAGCTGATGTCCTTCATATAATGTTTTCACTAACTTCCCATTATTGTTATAAATAATAATAGATACATTTGTTGGATTCAACACATCATAACCTATACTTGTGGTATACTTAAATGGATTTGGAATGTTTTGATCGAGATTGGAAACCACTTTTATCAACTCTTTATCTTCATTAACGGATGCCGTTATTAATGGTATTTCGGTTGTAAACTTAATTGCAGTTTCGTTTTTTAATATTGAGGCCGTAGGTACATATTCTGCATCGCAAACATATTGTAAACCTATTAGCTCAGTATCATCCTCAATTCCTATGGTATTGCTATCTGTAATTTTAATATCCTTATATTGAATAATAATCTCACCGTCTCCTGATTCTGTTTTATAGTACTCAGGATCGAGAAGTATTGCTTGAAAAAATGTGGTTTGTGGCCCTAAGTTGTTATCATTACTAAAAACACCATCCCATTCAATAATAAAACGGTGATTATTATCATCATAATAATAATAAATATCATCATCTGAAAAATATCCACAATATAAATCATCCCAAAAAGCAGCCACCATACAATCTACATTATCGGGGTTTGGCATAGGAAAATTTATTGGTTGAGTTTGTATTCCGCTACCAAAAGCTATCCAGCCATCTATGCTAATACGCAGTTTATCATAATCACTTCCATAAAATTTAAATGAAAAAGGCAGGTCTACCGTTTCAGTATAATCACCTGTATATAGAACCATTATTTTTTCTCCAACTTCATTTATTTCTACCCAATCGTAAACAGGTGATTGATAATAGATTGTATCTTCGTTTGAGTATGCATAATATCCGTATGAATCGGGGCCTGTATAATCTCTAGGCGTTGGGACAGCAACAGGTATTATAATCTCAAAACTATTGCTATATGGATAATTCCCATCTTGTGTGTTGAGTTTCAATAAATATGACGCATAATACTCAGCCGGGCAATTTGGATCAACACTAACCACAAAATAATTTGATGAATTAACACCAACAGAGTTGGTTTCCAGAGTTCCAAAATTGCCAATTGAATCTTCGATAGTAATATAGGGATCATTACTACTTAATACCCCCCTAACCTGAGATGCTGCATCCATACCAATGTTGCCAACCATAATATATAGTTTAACGGTTTCGCCCGGATCCATCTTGTAATTATGGATTAACGATCCCTCATCATCAACAATGAGATTATTAAAAACCAAGTTACATCCCATAACTTCCTCTTGATAACTATAATCCCATGAGCTGGTAGTGCTGGTTATGTGCAAATTAAGTGTAATTATTTGCCCTACCGGACAATCTGGTAATACTCTAAACTGAAATGAATTTTCAGATGTTGATTGCCCCGATGAAATATCTCCAAAATTAACAGGACTTGATGTTATTACCTCAACAAAATTTGTTTCAACAGCAGAGAGTGTTGCTTTTACATTATTAGAAGTTTGGATTCCCCAGTTCTTTAAAGAAGTTGATATTGTACAGTTTTCGTTTGGGTTTATAATTCCATCGTTGTTTCCATCAATATCAACTATAATGGGATGGGCTTGAGGAGCGACATGTTCAGGTGTTTGCTCTACACTTATTGTTCCCTCATAAGGTATTACGTTTCCTCCACGAACAGTAACTGATATTGTTTGTAGAACTTCAGTTGTTAAGATTAGGCTTACCTTACCGGTTGAATCACATATACTGGTATTATATATATCATCGCCGGCCAAACAAACCTGTGCATTTACCATGGGCTCACCAGTTAAAGCTGAAGTAACTGATATTTCGGTTTGGCTATAACCAACCGGTAATACTGTTTCATGAACCACATTAACAGAAACGGGCACATCCTTCCAAATATGTACACTGGGATCTCCCAGAACACAGAAAACTCTATAATTATATTCTACCATAGGATCATCTCCAAAAACATTATACACATACAATTTTCCTCTTAGCAGAGCTTGTCCGGGAGTATCCATTCCTTCCTGAAACATTCCGGTGTAAATTCCTTTGTCGATTCTGTTATTATAAGTTGTGTGAGTATTGGATGTGGGGCCAACAAAGGCAATGGCACCTCGAGGACTATCAATTGTGCCTAATTCAAGCCATTCTTCACCAAAACAATTCCCATCATATTCATCAAACCGTGCTACTCCACAACCTATACTTGTAACAAATGTGAGTTTTTCACCATTATTTAACGTTGAAACATTCCATGTGTTAAATTGGTAACAACTTGCTCCCCAACCATCACTCCAACCCTCACCCCGATAGTTTAAAAAACTTCGCCCCTCATTAATGGAGGATATTACATCATCCAAATCTACTGTGCATCCATATCCACCACCGCTTCCATCGCTCATTAGAGTATCCACAGAAGTAAAACCACCATCCAACAACATCAAATTTGCAGTAATTCGTTTAGTATTTACTTGAGATTCAAATAAATTATTTGAGCAACAAACAGCCTTTTTAAACCAATCAACATTTTCAGTATGAGGCGTTCTTTCATACTTTATAAACTTATTCAACATCACTTGAAGCGTATAGTCATTTTGATTTGTAAGGCGACCTATCATCATTTCGGGAAAGAAATCATCCCCATCTATTTCCACAAAAAAATCTTCGTTAGCAAATGAATAATCGTAATTAACTATTTTGACAGGGAATAAAGTTGCATCACCAACCAACAACACATATGTTGGAGGATGCTCCCAATTATGATAGGCATCACTTATATGATTTTTAATTATTTCAGTATTATAGGCATTAGCTCCAATATCGCTGAATTTTGTAACATGAACGTCTGTGCCACTTTTTCTTTTCCAGTCAGCATAGGGTTGGAAGCTATCAGTATTTTCGTCGGGCATAATACATAGCATTACATCATGGCCGGTTTCCCTGCCATTGAACCGGTTATCCAACACATTCTGATAATTAAAAATAAAGCTTCGATAAAGCTTGCCGAATGATGGTGCAATTGATTTTTTAGATGTTTTTTTTGGATTTACAGCCTCTCCTTTTCCATAAACAATCCTCACAGTAATGGAGGAAACAACGTGTATTTCATTTTTAGCCGGAATATATCTTACGGGAAAAACCGAAAGGCGTGCAATTCGAAAATCACGAAAAATTGAAGGTGGCTCAATTGAAGCATACTCGTTCGGATAAATATCATTGGATTGGTATGCCTCAATATTTTCTTTATATGCAGTTTCAGGCTCACCTTCAATCCAGCTCTTTCGAGCAGGTTGAACATGAATATTTTTAAAAACCTCAACTTCACTTGTTTCTAATACTTCAACGGAAATGCCACCGTTATCAGGTATAGCCAATACCTTAGCTAAATAAGGCAACTCAGGATAACCCTGTTTTGAAATGAATATTTCCGACAGCAGGTCGATACCTTGAAATTTATTTTCACCTGAATAGAATTCCTTCATCTCAAAACCACATATATCAATCTTAATGACTGTATTTTGATCGTTATCGCTAATTAGAGTTATGTTTGGCGGGATAATTGAGTTACTCTTATTTTTCAATGCCACCCATTGAGCGTTAACTATTGGCAAAAGAGTTGCTGAAATTAACAGTGTGATAACTAGTTTCTTATACATAACAATGGATTTGATTGTAGTTGGTCGGAGATATACTGTAAAGATATAGTTGCTTACAACTAAACATGGTTATCTGTTTATTTTATGGATATCTAATTAAGACGGTAATTATTATTATTTGGTTGCTTTATAAGTTTCATTTAGAATAGGCCTACTATCTGCCCCAAACATCCAAATCAGATAATTAAACCATTTGTGTTAGTTACCTACAATATTTATACTATACAAAAATCGTTTATTATTGATAGTATTCCTATTTATTTGTAAATAATGTATGGGATTTGGGTTTTATAATTATAAACGCAACCTATTGATAACCATCTTAGTCATCTTAATGAATTTATGGTTAAACACAAAAAAGTCATTTCAAATTAAAAACTGTGTTAATTTCGTAATATGGTACTAGTAGATAATTGTCATAAAACTCAAATTAAGTGAAAAAGACAATCATATTTTTCTTCATATTCATAATAACTCATTCTGTTGCTAATTCGCAAGATGTTTACCAGATAGATACTGTTGACACCGGAATTACTAAATCCATTCGCATGAAAATTCCTGATGGAGTTGATAAGGTGGAAGGAATACTGATTATGGGAAATCCATGGCAGGGTAGCGTAATGTATTTTGTTGATAATGCTATAGCCAATGAATTTGCCCGCAGTATAAATTTTGTAGTAATGGGAACTTCCCTTTGGGGGAGATTTAAAGTTGCCGAAGAATTCGATCTTTTTGAATTTTGTATTGACAGCCTCGCACAAATGTCAGGTCACCCCGAACTTTCTGATGCTCCATTCATTTTTTTTGGCTGTTCAAACGGCGGACAAATGGCACATAGCTATAACTCCATTCATCCTGAAAAATGTATTGCTTTTTTAGTCGACAAGGGAGGTTACTACATAAACCCTATCCCTGATACTATGGCACTTCGTACCCCGGGATTACTTGTAGCAGGTGAATTGGATGAGCAATACCGTATAGACGCTATAAATGATCTTTTTTATAATAACCGATCGAGGGGAGCACTTTGGTCGCATATACTGAATCAGGGAGTAGGTCATACTTTAATGGCCGAAACTCACAACTTATTTTTGATATTAGCCGAGGCAGCGTATAGATTACGTTATCCTTTGGATCAAACCCCTGTTAACGGATCGGTTACTTTAAGAAATTTGCATGAAAATGATGGTTGGCTTTCGGATTCAACAACATGGGATAGTGGAATAGTTGGTGTTTTTAACCATGGGGATTATCCGGGGAATATTGATTCCGCAAGCTGGCATATAAATAAAGATCTTGCTTTTCTTTTTGCAGCACATTCATCATACAACCGAATGAATAACAAGGCAAGTTTATCAGCTAATATTGCGGATAGTGGAGATATTGTAACATATAATTTCGAACCGGATATTGACTGGGATAGTATACATGTTTTTAATAAATCCGAGAAAATTGGTGCATATTATGGTGGAGGTTTGTCATCAATCGATTTTAATTACACAGTACGGGAAACTGGTTTTTCAGCTTTGTTCGCTAAAGTTTATTTAACATCTGGTGATAGTAGTGTTTTCAATCTTGATGTTGTTTTTGTACGTGGGGATATTGAACCAAATTCAATTGATGATGAAACGGTCCAACTAGATAAAATTACGAGCCATTCCCTTTATCCGAATCCATCAACGGGATTGGTAAATATCCGTTTTTCAAAACAAGAATTACGAAATATTGAGGTTCTGGATTTATCAGGAAATATAATAATTAACACGATCTCCTCTGGTTTACATTCTCAAATATATATTAAAGAAAAAGGCTTATTTATTATTAGGATAACTCAACCCGATGTAATAATCATTGACAAAGTGGTTCTAAGATAAGCCGGGGGTTATTATTCGCATCAAAAAAATGGGCATATCTTTGAGGAATTCATAAAGATTTACTAATATTGATAATTATTTAGCTAATGGCGTAACCGAAAAGCCTCAAGAGTAGGGATAAAAAAACAATTTATAATGGAAGCACAAAAAGTAGATTTGTTTATAATGACTAATGGTAAGTTTTTTGAAAGTAATCATTTAATACCAATAAGGGATCGTTTGCTTGAGATGGATGATTCAAAATGGGGAATTATTCAAACCCTTCAGTTCAAGGATCCAACAATAAGCTTAATAATTTCCCTACTGGGAGGAAGTTTAGGCATTGACAGATTTTTTATTGGAGATACTGGAATGGGAATTGGAAAACTATTAACCTGTGGCGGACTGGGAATTTGGGCTGTAGTAGACTGGTTTTTAATAATGGGAGCTACTCGCGAAAAAAACATGGAGAAACTCAGACAAGTGATCTATTGATGTCATCGACATTAAACAGGAACAAGTTATATTTATTATTATTATTAGCATGCTTTGCCGGTTATGTTTGGGTTTACTATAACTATACATACAACTTAGATAATTTCAACAACGGGATAAACACTTGTATTATAAAACAAGTTACAGGTATTCCTTGTCCGTCATGCGGGGCAACGCGATCAATAATATCTTTGTTGCAGTACAATCTTGAAGAAGCATTATATTGGAATCCCATCGGAATAATTCTGGTGATAATAATGACTATTTCACCTATATGGATAGTGTTCGATTATCTGCGAAAAAAAGATTCTCTTTATATTTTTTATCGAAGGGTTGAGGTACTTTTTAGAAATAAATACATTGTGGGTATCGCCATTTTTCTAATACTTGCCAATTGGATTTGGAACTATCAAAAAGGACTATGATTATCGAAAGGGAATTCGACTACAAACCGGGTGAGCATGAAGCTGAAAAGGCTTCAGGCAGCTATATTATGTCGCTTGTGGCTTTTGTTGCAGGTTTGCCTTTACCCATAATTAATCTAATAGCGACCTCCGCTTTTTATTTAGCCAACCGAAAAGGAACATATTTTGTACGATGGCATTGTACTCAAGCTCTATTGTCTCAATTTTCGGTACTTATAATGAATAGTTATGGGTTTTGGTGGACAATCTCAATTATATTCAGTTCAGTACAAATTACCAATAATTATATAGCATACATAATTACTATCTTGGCTTTTAACTTGCTTGAATTTATTGCTACTATTTATACAGCAATTAAAACCGGTAAGGGCCAACACGTTAGCTGGTGGTTATATGGAGATGTTACAAATTTAATCTGTAAACCATAACATGGAGAAGATAATTATACGACTAATTATTATAGTTGCACTTTTCTTCGCAATATATACAGCTTTGCAGCAGATTGATTGGATTACACTATTTAATGTTGAGAAAATAACCTCAAAAACAGAAGAAAAACTGGGAGATTTATTCTGGGATGTCATTAATCAGCATGAGAAGGAAATAACAGATGTAAACATAGTTATTCCCATTGATAGTATTATTTCAAAAATCTGCAAAGCAAACAATATTAATACAGATCAGATTAAACTTCATATTGTAGACAAAAATGAAATTAATGCTTTTGCACTGCCTGGCAAACATCTTGTTTTATATAGTGGTTTAATAAAGTCTTCAGAAAATGAGGAAGAATTATGCGGTGTAATCTGTCATGAAATTGCACACATGGAGAAAGATCATGTTGCTAAAAAGCTGGTTAAAGAAATAGGCTTATCCGTACTAATATCATCAACTGTTGGTAACTCAAGCCCTGAAATAATTAGTGAAGCAATTAAATTATTATCATCAACCGCCTACGACAGAAACATGGAACAAGAAGCCGATATAGGTGCTGTTGAATATATGATTAATGCAAATATTAACCCCCTTCCATTTGCTGAATTCTTAAGACGATCGTTTGGTGAGGAAACAATACTTGAAGAACACATATCGTGGGTTAGTACACATCCCGAATCGTCTGTAAGGGCTGATTACATTATCGAATATAGTGAAGGTAAAGACATAACTTTTGTGCCAATACTATCCAAAGATACGTGGGAACAATTACAAATCAATCTGAATAATTATTAATCTTCATTTCAAATCCACCTTCTTAGATATTGGATTCTTTAATAATTATTGAACCATCCTTGTCATCTCACTTCTATATTTTGAAGCACTCTTCCCGGTAAATTCTTTAAACGACTTATTAAAATGTGAAAAATTATTAAACCCACATTCAAAGCAAATATCGGTAATACTACTGGGACTTTCGGATAATAATTTTGTAGCATGAACAACGCGGTATTCATTAACCAATTTAGTAAATGTTTTGCCCGTTGCCTTTTTAAAATATCTGCAAAAAGCAGGAACGGTCATACTTGCTTTACCTGCAATCTCTTCCAATGAGATATGTCTTTCAAAATTATTATTTATATGCTTAAATATTAAATCTACTTTTGTACTGTCTTGTAATGATGTTTCGAAAGCAAAACCATCAACATTTAATAGAGTATATGCATTGGATAAGGCTAAGTCATTCAATATTTCGAGTAATAATATAACCCTTTCGAGTCCATCAAAACCTAATAATCTTTGAATTTTGGGACCAACGTTTCTTTTCGTTTCAGGCTTAAACATTATTCCTTTCTTTGCCCGATCCAATAAGGAAACTATTTTTTTCATTTCCGGCATACTTAAAAAAGTATTACCAAAAAAGTCAGGCTTAAATTGCACAATAGTTTCAGATCCTTTTGCCGTTAATCTATCGCTAAATCCATGATGAGGTAGATTCGCACCTAATAGTAGTAGTTGACTTTTATTGAAATACGAAAGATGATTACCGATATGTACCTTCCCACTACCTTTATCTACATAAACAAGCTCAATTTCAGGGTGAAAATGCCAAAAAGCCTGATTCACAACAATTTGTTCTGAATGTTGCTTCACTAAGACAGAACTTCCAAAACTTGGACTAACTTTCTCCAGTGAAGGTTTTTTATTTATCATAACAACAAAATCAATACTTCAAAAGTACTACTAATTATAAATGGAAAATATACACATTTAACACTATTATATACTATATTAACCCATCAAATACCTCAACTGCTATTCAGTGGTAAATTTGCATATAATCTGATTAAAATTGATGTTTTCCAGCACGTAAACTGCTAATATATTTGCCCTGTAATTAATCACAAACAAAAAACACAGAAATCATGAAACAATTACTTAAATTAACTTTAGTACTGGTAATTAGTTTAACTATAATGGTAAATTATTCTTATAGTAATTCATTAATGGTTAAACAAGACACAAATAGGGTTACAAAGGTAGATTTTAACAATGTTAAGGGAGGAACTTCAATTCTAATTAAGGATAGAGATGATAAAGTACTGTACAGTGAACAAATTCATAAAACAGGAGAATACTCGAAAAATTTCGACTTATCAACACTTCCTAATGCAAGATACTATTTCGAGATTAACAAGGAAAGTGAGATTGAAATAATCCCCTTTAGTATAAACAATGGAATCCCTGAGTTTATTTCAAAAGAAGAATATGTAATAGCAAAACCCGAGGTGGTTGTTAAAGACAATTTTGTATATATTTCAAAAAAGTTAATGGGAAAGCAAACTTTAAAAATTGATGTATACTATGAGGGTTGGGATCTCGCCTATCATGAGAAATTTAAAGATGCATATAGTTTGAGCAGAGTGTATGATTTTTCGAACAGTGAAAAGGGAAACTATACGATTGTTATTAAATCAGAGGGTAGAATATTTAAAAATAACATTAAGTTGTAGGGTCTTACCAATAACATTTTCCTTAACAGTAGGCTGTAGTAATTTCAATATTTATAAATATAATATTTGAAATTATTGCAGCTTATTTTTTATCCTGATAAGTGATTAGGTATAATCCATAAACAACTAAACATTCTCCAAAACCATTATGCAATAGCCTTCTTTTAATCCAAAATTCTCTGCCTCTGCACCTTGTAATATGTATGTGATCTTACGATGAAGTATTCTACCTGTATATGTGTTAGAATCTTTATCATATTCCATTAATTTAAGCTCGTGACCAGCCAAAAACTCCCTGTCGTTTTTTCGAAGCTCAAAGGGTTTATCACCACTTGCTACTAATTGAAAATATTCTTTCCATGTTTTAAGTTCATGTACCATATAATTGCGTTTCTATAGGTTGATATGTTGGGAATAGTGTATAAGGATTTAGAATAAATAGAACATTTTCCCATAAACCCTTTTTCCATTATTTCCACTATATCCTTTTGCCACACCTTTAAATGAAAACTACTCTTTGGACTTTCATTTTTCCATCAAACTCATATCTGCAAAGGTAAATTCCTGGTTGTACATTTACACCAATGGGGTTTAATTGTATCTGCTCTATCTGAGATGTCTTTATCAATTGTCCCCACAGGTTGAACACTTCTATTTTGTTACCCAATAATTCAGCGTGGCTAGTCTTTAAATTTATTTTATTCTTACCTGCATATAGGACTACATTTGGTTTAGTAAAAACCTCAAAGCCATTACCAAGAGATATTTCGTTAGTTGTTATATCAGTAAACCCATTGAGGATATCTGCATTTATGGTCACTGAAACTTCCTCTGCATCGATTACATTTCCTGACAACTTTATTTTAGCCTGAGATGCTTTTATATAAGTCACTGACTCTATAATTAGTCCGGATAGCGCATTATTTAGTGTGAAGTAATTGTTTCTTAGGATTGGCTGACTGAAATAATCATCCGATAAAGTGATTTCCAATTCCGGGAAAAACTTTGACAATTCGGCCGAAGGGGAAAGCGATGTGCCTTGGATATTGCTATCAATCCAGCTTAACCTGTTAAATAGCCAGGTTTCAAAAAACTCAACCTCATCATAATAGTCATTTCCCTGCCAGTTGTAATTTGGCCAAACATATTCTCCCAATATCGGCCATCTTTCATAATTTCTTTCTTGCGCTTCATCTATATAAGTAACTATCGAATCTATTGCATACTCAAGGTTTTCATTACTATATTCACTCTCCCTCAATTGATGCCATCTGGTATTAAATAAATTTGTGAAATATACATCCTCCATCAGGCGTTTCCACCAGAATATTATGCCCCATTCATTGGGTTCAACCATAGGATACATCCAACCGGTGTAATCATTGCCAGGAGGCCAGTAATCAACATTTGAGTAGCCCAGATTAAAATCCCAGGCAGGACCAGCAAACAACTTACCTCCATCGCTATCCTTCTCCTTGTAAAAAAATGTGCTGTACCTGTATTTGTCAACCTCTTTAGAAATTTCACACAGTATCATCTGATCAACAAAAGAGCCTGTATTTAAATAACTATTGTAACCAATATTGGGATCTTTGAATGATATGTTCGTCAATGCATTTTCATATGTGCCAATATAATCCTGGATGTAATTTCTTTGCTGTTGTACAATATCCTCTGCTTTTGGGTAATAATACTGAAATATAACATTCATGGCATTAGGATAGAGTGGTGATGGAATTGATTTCCACCCATCTACACCGTAAACAAAATCAGGATCTATTTTATCCACCTTCACAATATAACCACCGGTGAGTTCATCACCTGAAATATCCTCCGGTTTTAATTTAGCAATGTCTACCCTGTTTTCGTTCTTCTTAATCTTCTCCATTAGGATGTACACCCCTTTGTAATCATCATTTACAATTACTTCGCAATAAGCCATTCGGGAACAATAGGAATCTAGTTTACTACCCATGTAAAATGATATGAAATTTCTAAGCATCGATTTGTCACTATATGGTGCATATAATACCCAGTCGCTTTCTTCAGGCATTCCAAGCAGCGATGCATCCAGATCATCGCCTTCCTCATCCCTTGTTTCGAACCCATATGATTTTTTAGGAAACATTTGTGAACTTTGTCCACGAACTTCTATTCCAATAAAACCATCATAATCAACTGGGGGATCATACTGATTGTTCATATTTCCCAGGCCATTGTCAATAATGGACATGCTACCGGATATTTTAGGTTCATCCGGAATTTCAACACCATTCGTATTTATTATAACTATTGGAAGATTGGTAGTGAGGCCTCCGGTTCCATCTGATTCTCTAATAACATCATCGATATACCATTGATGATTAGGGGTAGTTCCTTGAAAATCAAAAAATATAGCCATCCGCACATAATCAGTTGCTGTAGTTCCTGAAAAATCAAACTCCAGATCATCCCATTGACCTGGGATTGCGGTTTTCTCAATTTCTTTGGAGGATGTGTTACTGCTATTTTCAAATTTCAGCAAAACTGTACCTCCTGATTCAGGGGCAAGAATTTTTAAACGATAAACTGGGAATTCTACAAAGTCAACCGGAGTTGAAAAATCTGTAAAAATTAAATCGTATGGATTGTTGCTGGTGATTATTTCCATACAATGGGCCGAGGCATTTATACCCTGTAGCTCAGGGTTTTCAACAACCTGACCTGTTGCGGATGATATGGTCCACTCTACATTTACTCCATCCCAGTTGGCGATGGTATCAATGACATTATTAACTATAGGATTTTTACCATTGCTATTTAAATAAATATCCTCAATTGCTCTATTCTGGGATACAGAAACAACAGGAATTAAGTATAATAAGAGGACAATCCTATTAATAAACCGTAATCTCATATAATTGTGAGTTAGTTCCAAATATACTCAAAAAATGAAAAAGGCTGTGCCAAAAAACCAATCGATCATCCAGCACAACCCTTTTCTGAAAACGCAATAAAGTCAATGACAGCCATTGCGATTTTCAACAGATTAATTCACAATAATCATAGTCGTATTTAATCGGCCATTAATATCTGTAGCAGAAATTAAATATGAGCCTGATTGTAGTTCGCTTACATTTATAGTACTAACGGCTTCCTTTGAACTATAAACCATACTTCCAGTAATGGAGTATATACTTATATTGGATAGCTGTTTATGATTTACAATATTAATAACATCAGTAGCTGGGTTAGGATAAACATTTAGTTGAGAAATAAGGTTTTCATTTATTCCAACAGGAATAGAAAAATATAAATTATCCCATAGATATGTTTGTTCACCGGCCTGAGCTCCGGTAGTTCCGAAATTGAAGAAGATGGATGCTTTGTTATATGAATAACCCAGATTAAGTGCAGCTGTTCCTGTTGCTTCATTGCTAAAGTCGAAAACGAGTGTTTCCCATTCATTTGCAACGGTTGTTACAGCCTCTGTTTCAACACTTATAGTAGGATCACCCGAATCCTCAACTTTTAAACGAATAGGAGTTCCTATTGTTGGTGAGTATATAGAAACACTCATTGTAGTCGATCCAACAGCAAAAGGTATAGGAGTAGGAAATCCTACTGATCCACCTACTGTTGTTCCGGCCCAAGTTTCGGCACCCTCAGTTTTTATTGATTGAGCTACTTTATTGTTAGCATTTGTAGGATCAACTATAATTTGACTTGCGTTGCCACCAAAGTCAGTAAGCCCGTAATTAATTTCTTCATTCTCAAAAGTAACCGGCAATTCAACAGGATTAGTGGGACCACCTGTTACATAATCAGGTCCGGTAATGTCGTCGAAATAATAAAGATTATCAACTGTATTAGCAAAATCAAAGAAAATAACAACCTTATCATAAGTTCCTGATTGAGCACCGCTAAAATCAAAGCTCAACTGAGTCCATTCGTTTACTGTTGTTACGTCAACACTAACTTCGGTAAATACACCTCCATTGGCTTTGTCTTCCAACTTAAAAAGTACTGTTGCTGCAATTGGCATATAGGCCTTGAGCTCAAAAGAGGTTCCTGTAGTAAAATCTATTTTCCCATCCAATTCACAAAACACATGTGCCCACTGATCTTCTGAACGTTGCCACTCAGCTACATTTGCACTAGTATTAATTCCGGAAGCATCAGGATTTGCAACAATTACAGGTTCATTTGGCCATCCTGAAAAAGTTTCATTTTGATTTGCATCAAAATCGTTGTAGATGTATTGTGCATTCATTGAGAATGCAAAAAACATAATTGCTAAAAAAGTAAAAAATTGTTTCATAGTTATAAGTATTATTTATGATTTGATAATTGTTTAAAAATTTGAAGCAACCCAAGGTGCTTTTAACACCTCAGATCACTTCATTATTAACTACTTGATAAGTATCTTTTTGATAGTCAATTTGTTTGTTGATAAATTAACTATTGATATTAAATATAAGCCTGATTTGACGTTGCTCAGATCAATAACAGTATATTGTGAGGTTAACTCAAGTGATTCAACCACAGTTCCTTGTAAATCTAGAATTTTGCATATATGGATAGAATTACTCGCTAATTCAATATTTAGAATTTCGGTTGCAGGATTGGGCCAAACATTAATGAACTCTTCATTAGAAGTTTGAACACCTACAGGTTTCGCTTCAATATAATCCTCCATTATAAGAGTATCAATACCATAACCATTGGTGGCGATAAGTTGAACATCAAATAATCCCATTTCAGCATACAAAATTCCTGAAGGACTCTCATCATTTGATGTACTTGGTGTTCCACCTTCGAAATACCATTCATAAGTAACATTTTCACCTACAGAGTTGTTGGTAAAATCGACTGTGGTCCCAACCAAAATTGTTGTTTCGCTGGCTGTAAAATCAGCAACGGGAACAGCTCCTACAGTAATATAGTCGATTTGTGTTAGTATATCTGTTACTGTGCCATCACTAACTGTAAGCGTAACATCATACATGCCAGCATTTTCATATACAATATATGGTGGATTTTGTCCTGAATAGGTTGCAGGAGTTCCTCCTTCAAATTCCCATTCCCATGAAGTTGGGTTACCCGTCGACATATCGGTAAACAAAGTACTGTCACCTTCTGCCATATCAACTACCGTTGCATTAAAATTTGATAGTACAACATTTACTTCTACAATTGTGAAATGGCCATCACTAGTATCAGATGGGAATGAATCATCGAGAGAAGTTATTATTATTCTATATTCTGAACCAGGCTCTTGACCAGGCATCACTACCCAGTTAAAAATTGTGTCGGATGCTGGAATATTATAGGTAATTAATTCAGGATCCTGATCTCCGTTCATTAATTCGATCTTAATATCACCTTCCCACCAATCGTAATTCCACTCAATATCAAAACTTGAACCCTGATCAATCATTTCACCTCCATTTGGTGAAAGTACAGCAACAAATGGAACATGTTTTAAATAAAGATCATCGAAATAGAATTGACCTGGAACAAAATGACCTTCACCGCCAAACTGTATAACTATCTGATCATAGTCAATCGTTGCATTCCAGGCTTCAAAGTCGAATACTAAAGTTACCCATTCATCAAACACTGTTACTGTTTGTACTACTTCAGCTTGGGTTGTCCATGCATTTCCGCCCAACAAGCTATTTTGAAGTTTAATAGCAGCCGTAGGGGTTAAAGCTCCTATATAGTCATTTGAAGAAGGGAAATATACCATTAATTCAAATTTATTTCTTTCCGATAAATCTAATCTGTGATCGATGATTGTTTGTGCGTTTGCCCATTCAAAAGTACCTGATCTATTATAATCACCAACTGTATTTGTCGGATCAACAGGGTCAGTTGTTGGAATTAAGGTATCCATACCTGGATCTTGAAAAATCCAGTAATCGATTGTACTCCAACCATCATTTTCAAAGTTGTCTTGTACATCAAGCTCAAGTATTGGTTTTGGCTCATCATATTCAGGGCCAACTATATCATCTACGTAGAATATATTGTCATTAGTGGAAGCAAAATCTAAAAAGATAATAATTTTATCGTAGGTTTCTGATGCCGCTCCGGGAAAATCGAAATTCAATAATTCCCATTCGTTGGCATTCCAAACAGTTGCTGTTTGTTCTATAAATACTCCTGCGTTATCTTTATTTTCAAGTTTAAACAATACATTACATGATATTGGTGAATGTACCTTAATTTGAAAATTTGTTCCATTATCAAAATTAACAGGACCTTCCAATATGGTGAACATATGTGCCCATTGATCGGTTGAACGAATCCATTCAGCAGCATTTGCACTTGTATTAATACCTGTAGCATCGGGATTTGATACTATAACGGGCATATTTGGATATCCCGAAAAATCAACATTTTGGTTTGCGTCGAAGTCGTTATAAGTAAAAGCGGGTGTTGGATACCAGGGAAGTAGTTCAATATTATCGAAATAAAATTGACCGGGAACCCAATGACCTTCGCCACCAAATTGAACTACAATTTTATCATAATCTTCGGTTGTTGCCCAACCACTGAAGTCGAACGACAAAGTTACCCATTGATCATAATCAGAAACGGTGTGTGAAACAACGGCTTGCGTTGTCCATGCATTGCCGCCCAGTAAACTATTTTGTAGTTTTATATCGACAGTATTAGTTAATGATCCTGTATAATCGTTTGATGAAGGAAAATATACATCCATCTCAAAAACATTTCTGTTTGTTAAATCCATACGATGATCTAACTCGGCTTGAGCATTTGTCCATTCGAAACCACCTGACCTGTTATAATTAGCAACAGTATTGGAGGCAGTAACAGGATCAGCGATTGTAGTTAAAGGATCCATACCGGGATCTTGGAAAATCCAGTTAGCAATCGTACCCCAGCCATTATTTTCAAAATTATCCTGAACATCTGTTGCTTCCAGCGGTTTTCCCTGAACAGCATAATTAGGACCTTCTATATCATCAAAATAGAAAGTATTATCGACCGGATTAGCGAAATCAAAAAATATGACAATTTTATCATAAAGATCTGATCCTTCACCAGTGAAGTCAAAATCGAGTTGAACCCAAGTATTAGTAGAAGAAATACTTAGTAACCTTTCTGTGTTAATGGCTCCATTGGCTTGGTCCTCCAATTTAAAAAGCACATCGCAAGCAATTGGTGAATAAACTTTTATGGAAAAAATATTTCCTGTTGTAAAATCAACCTTACCAGGAAGTAAGCAATAAGTATGCGCCCATTGTTCACCCGAACGAATCCATTCTGCTGAATTTGCACTAGTATTAATCCCTGTTGAACTTGGGTTAGAAACTATAGTAGGGTTATTTGGCCAACCCACAAAAGCTTCATTTTGATTAGCATCAAAATCGTTGTAGATGTACTGAGCATTCATTGAAAATGCAAAGGTCATCAGTAATAAAAACGCGAAAATCTGTTTCATAATATTAAGTTTAGTAAGTATTAATTTTTAATCATCTATTTATGTATTAAGTTCTTCCCTTCTTGCTTCAAGATCCTTTTGCATAATTGTACATGTATTATGATCAATTGTATAGAAATAAAGAAGTATTGCACATGACATATAAAGTATGCCCGGAATTACGGATATCAAAAGTTTAATACCTGTTAAAGCCGAAGCTGTTTGTTCGATATTTGGTGTAAACTGATATATAGCCAATAGCCAACCCGCGAGTGCTCCACCAATTCCCCAACCCGCCTTTTGGGCAAAGGTTGCTGCTGAAAATACCAAACCTGTTGATCTCCTGCCGGTTTTCCATTCAGAATAATCAGCAGTATCAGCGAGCATAGTCCACAATAGTGGAACTGCAGGAGCATATGTAAATTTGGCCAAGATGTTCAACACATAAATCGAAACAACATCATCTGCACCGGGAAGGTATAGTAGAATAAAGAAAAGTCCGGAAATGAGGGAACTTGCGACATACACATTTCTTTTACCAAATCGTTTTGATAGAGGTTTTGAAAGTGGTATCCCTGCAATGAGAGCAACGGTTCCTATTACATTAAATAATTGTACATTTTCTTCCTGACCAACATAGTATTTAAAATAATATGCTATTGACAAATTTTGCATTGCAAACATTATAAACGAGATAATTCCAACGAAGAAAAGGATAACCCAAGGTCCATTCTTAAATAAATTACGTAGATCTTTCTTGAGGTTTTGTTTTTGTCCTTTTGGAGGTAGCACTCTTTCCTTAGTAGTACTAAATGTTATCATAAACAGGATGAAACTGATTATGGAGAATAGTATTAAAGTATATTGATATCCTTTTGCGTTATCGCCTTTTCCGAAATACATTGCCAAATAAAGTGCAGTACCTGTTACTATAAACTGGCCAATAAATGCGAAAATAAAACGATATGAATTTAATCCTGCTCTCTCATATGAGTCTGATGTCATTACAGCTCCCAATGAAGAATAAGGTAAATTAATGGCTGTAAAAACCGTCATTAATAACAAGTAAGTTATACCTGCATATAATATTTTTCCGGTAGGTCCCAAATCGGGAGTGCTAAAAGTTAAAACAGCAAGTATACTGTAGGGCAATGCCATCCACAATATATATGGGCGGAATTTACCCCAACGGGTATTTGTCCTATCGGCTATTATACCCATAAGTGGGTCACTTACCATATCCCAAATCCTTGCAACCAGCATTATTGTTCCTGCTGCTGCTGCCGATATCCCAAAAGTGTCGGTATAAAAAATGAGTATCCAGAAACCAACCATATCCCATACAAAGTGAGAGGCTGTATCTCCAAGACCATAGCCTACTTTCTCTTTTAGTGATAATTTTATGTTGGTAGTATTCATAATTATTTGCGTAACTCTTTATATTTTTCTTTTACAACATCGAAAGCCATTTTTGTATTTCTATCAATATCTACTATTCCCCAGTACTCTTCATTGGCTGTTCCATCATATGGAACACCACTACTATTTGGTGCCCAGCCTCCTGGATCGAGTGTATTATTGTTCCCGGCTTTCCACAATTCATCAACAAATGCAAATAAGGTAACACCCGAACATATATTTGGATACCTGAAAACATCAGCCAGAATATTAGCTGTTGCATCAGCCTGGGCTTTTTCATTTTCACCACTACCATATCCATTGCTTGAAGCAGTCATATAACTATCGGCACCTGCTTCTGACAAGTACATGGGTTTGGAACTTACAGCACTCCATTCTGAAAAAATAATTTCCGGATTATCCCATCGATATACATTCATCCCCCATATATCAATATTAGGGCAAGCAGCAATTGCAGTTGAATTCGGTAACTCTCCATGTGCTGTGGAAACAGGATGAAAAGGATCTCTTTTATGGATTAACTCAGCAGCATTATTTAATGCCTGAAACCAATTTTTAATATCACCATCAAACCACTCAGGGTGATAGTTATATTCGTTGCCAAGTTCCCAAAGTAATATTGCATCATGATTTTTGTGTGTATCTATATAATTAATAAATGTACCTGAAAGAAGATCAAAGTGCCCTCCTTGATTATATCCAAAACCCATAATGACTTTTAGTCCGGAGGCATGTATCTGATCAAGCACAGCAACATCTGTAATGGGTTCATAAACCCTAATGGTATTGATTCCGGCTTCTTTCATCAAAGCTAGATCTTTGGTTAATTGGCTGAAACTACGTCTATCACTTCCCTTTGGTACCGGATGGTAACATATTCCTTTAATGGTATAAACAGAATCATTAACTAATATCTGTCGTCCGGATATGGAGACAACATCAGCTTTAACACAAACTGCTGTCAAAACTAAAATGGTGAATATTATAATTACTGTTCTCATGTATATTAGTTTTCTCTTTTCTTGCTTTTAGTTTTATCTGAAACAATAATCGTTTGTAATGCCTGTGCGCTAATCTGTACTTCAGTTGAACGATCTCCAAGGGATATTACTATGTTCTTTGGTACGGCACTCATATTTAATACTACAGCGGCTATTGTACCATCAGGGTTCTGTGCAGCTGTCATCAACAACTCTTTGTCAGATATTTCGAATCCAATACGAACCGCCCCAGGCCTGATAAATCTGCTAAAATGAGCCATGGTATGGTATAGGGGTGTAAAATAGACTTCATCTTTCTCAGGATCAACTATTACGGGAGCAACACACCAGTTTTTGAACCAGTTTGGGCCCCCTTGTTTGTCAAGTACCATATTCCAATCTACCCAACCATCTACCCAGTTGTTGAGACAGCCAATTATATCACGGGCATATCGATACACTGGAACATATTTTGGATGATCTTTTTTCTGATCTTCAGGAGCCCAATCCCATCCCCAGTCGGTTGCTTCTTTTGCCCAATACCAACTGTCATCTTTCCAATGTGGAATCTCAGAGTCTACACATGCTTCTGACTGAATAAGGTATTTATTGGGTTCCATATTGTGGGTAAAATTTAATGAACCGGGAAACCAATCTACAGTACTTGCATACCAATGAATAGCAAAGCCATCAAAATATTTTGATGATGCCTCATCTTTATAAATCACCTCTGCCCATTGTTCCAATTCCTCACCTCGGTTTTGATCATAAGCCAATATTTTCACATCTTGACCTTCCGATTTAAGTTTAGGTCCTAGGTGGTTGCCTACAAAATCCACCATTTCCTCCGCAGAATAGTGCATGCTCTCCCAATTATTCCCATTGCCCAAGGGTTCATTCTCAACGGTTATTCCCCAAATATCAATGCCTTCTTTTTTATACTCCTTTAAATATTTTGAAAAAAACAATGCCCATGAATCGTAATATTCAGGCAGCAAACTGCCTCCCACCCAATTGTTGTTGTCCTTCATCCAAGGTGGTGCTGTCCAAGGAGAAGCGATAATCTTGAATCCATCCTCTGAAATTGCCATTGCATCCTTGATCATTGGAATTATATCATCTTTATCCTCATCAATCGAAAAGCTTGCTAATTCCTTGTCGTTTTCAATAGGCGCATACGAATAGTTACTCAAAGAAAAATCACAAGAATTAATATGTGTGCGGGTTAAGGAATATCTTGCCCCATGCGATCCAAAATATGCATCTAGTATCAAATCACGGTTTTTCTTACTTAATTTGTTTAATAAATAGGCAGAGGATTCTGTAAACGATCCGCCAAAACCAGTGATGGTTTGATAGCTATTTTCAGGTAATAATTTTACTGATACAACATTATCCCCAGTAGCAAAGTCAGTTACTTTTTTGAGTTGATTGCCATTGGCAGAAGTTTCAAATACTTCAACCACCAACTTATCCTGCACCATAGTGCATGCACTTAAAATGGTCATAAAAAATATGATTAAGAAAAAACTGGAGGTTTTCATTTTATATTGATTATTAATTTCCATTGTCTCCCTGATGTTTTACTTTGCCCCTTCGTGCTATTAAGGCCTCTCTTATTTCAGTTGCTTTTGATTCGGTGATGTCGTATTTCCATACAAGAATAATAGCTATGAATGCAGCTATAATTGGGATTACAATATCTGCAATTCTAAGATTTGTTAGAGTTTCGGCAGTCTGTACCTGAACAGCTTCATTAAATCCAATATAATGTAAAACAACCCCACTGGTTAGCATTGCTATTGCAATTCCTAGTTTTACCATCCACCAGTAAACAGCTCCAAACATACCTTCACGACGTTCACTGTTATTCAACTCGTCTAAATCACAAACATCTGCTGTCATCGACATCATTAATGTAAACAAGCCTCCTATTCCGAATGAAAGAAATGGTATTGGCATAAACATCAGCCATGGATATTCCGGATTAAAACCCCACCATTTTAAAGCATATCCAATAACTGATAAAAGCGTGGCAATAATAAAAGCATTTTTTTTACCAAATTTTTCTGATAATTTAGTAACAATAGGTATAACAAAAAATGCTGTTCCGAAAGCACTTACTGTACCAAACCATGCAGGCCAAGATCCTGCGGCAACAGTGTCACCATTAAATAGATAATAGACTATTATGAAGAAAGAAAACTGAGCAATAGTTTGAAACCCGTTAAAAACAAAAAAAGTAGCCCCACAAAGTTTAAGAAAAGGCTTGTTTCTCAACGTTAACATTATGCCTCTAAAAAACTCTTTTGTATTAGCAGCCATATTATTTATTGATAAATCCTTCATTTTATCTTTTTCAGGAACAATCATTTCTTTATTAAAAAGTGCAGGAAGAATTCCCAAAACCATACATATCGCACCTACCCAGATCGAAAGATTTCTGGCCCCCTCGGGTGCAGAATCGTATATTGACTGATCGTAAATAATTACCCAGAACCAGGGAGCAAGCATCCATGCAGCTTGTGCCATAAATTGTGAAACAGCCATTAAGCGAGTTCTTTCGTTATAATCTGGAGTCATTTCGTAACCCAATCCAATTAGGGGAGTAGCAAAAACGGTATATCCGATGTAAAAGAAAAATGATACCGTTAAAAAATAAAAGAAGTTGTGGGTCTGGGAGTTCTCAGGGTATAGTTGCCACATCACCATAAACGAAACACCAGTTATTACACTTCCTAATAGTATATAGGGTTTTCTGCGTCCCCATTTTGATTTGGTATTGTCTGAAATAAAACCCATTATCGGGTCTGTTAAAGCATCCATGAGTCGAGGAAGTGCTCCTAATAAACCAGCAAGTATTGGATTCATTCCTAGTGACATAACCAGTACCACCATAAATACACTTAAGGCCGCATTAAATAAATTATTGGCCAAATGACCTGAGCCAAATGCAAGTTTTTGTCCAAAAGGGACAATATCTGATGGTGCTGTTTTATAGTGGGCCATTTAATTAGTTATTAGTTGTGCTTTTATTACTTCTTTAGGATTCCTGTCAACTGTATATAACCCCCAGTGTTTTTCCGCACCCATCATATTATTAGTTTCACCTTTCCAATCTTCATCGAATGCCTCGAACCAGAAAGTTGTAATATTCATCTCTTGGGTCCATGACATGAATTCGTTATAATATTGTTTCTGTTTTTCTTCACTTGCCCGCTCACCAAATTCGTATGCCACTGAAGGCCAACCAGCCTCAGTAATTACAATTTTGGCGTTGGGGATTGTCCGTTTCACTTCTTCTAAATTCTCGATGGAAAAGGATAATCCTTCGTTTATATCTTTACCTTCCCATATGGGGTAAATATGTACTGAAACAAAGTCAACTACCTTTGCCAATTCTGCACCATTATCGGCCCACCACTTATAATTATCGGCAACGGTAACATCTTGATAGATGGACTTTTTTACTTTTTGCACATAAGTGATAATAGTATCGGTATTAACTTTATGATCATTCCAATCAACCAACGCTTCATTACCAACATTTACAGCAACTACAATATCTTTAAACTCGTTGGCCAGGGATATTCCTTTTTCAATTTCAACTAAGTTAAGTTTCTTGTTTTGCTCAAGCTCATCCTGTGGAATTGGTTCTGTTAGCCAACTACAGGTATTATGATTACTAAGTTCAGCTCTTAACCAAATACCAAGCATTACCTTAATGTTGATATTGTTTTCTTCAATTACACGTAATACCAATTCAGAATTTTCACCGCTATCATATATTCGGATAAGCTGAAAATTTAATTTTTCAGATAGAATTTCAAGATCTTCCAGTACCTCTTCGTATGATGGGTTTTTTGCTCCATCTCCTCTATCTGGATGCTGTCCGGTTCTAAACCCTGAGTAACAAATTGCTTTTGATTTACCAACTAATAAATCATTTTTCGCTTGTATAAGTCCTTCTGTTTGATGAACAGATTCTTCCATAATTTTTTGGCTTGTATTCTTTTTTAGTGCACATGAAAACAGGCTTATTAATATTATAATAAACATGAGGTTACCTATCCGGGTAATACTTCCATCTATTTTCCCAATTTTCATATTTTTCATTATTAGGTTTCTTTAAAGCTAAACCAGATGCTCATATTAGTATTTTATTTTTTTATTATTATCCCACAGTCCCCAGTATGCACCTACATCGCCTTCATCATCAATTTTCCATGATTCATCAAATGAAGAAAAATAGAAAACATCAATATTTTCCTCTTTAGACCACATTTGTGTATTAAGAAAATATATGAGAGCATTTTTAACAGATGGCTTGGCACCATAAAACTCCTCACCCACATTTGGCCATCCTGTTTCTGTAATTATTACTTTTTTTCCATTGGCTACTTTTAAGGCACGTGCGTACATATCTTTCATGTAAAGCAGTGAATATTCAATGGCGCATCCTTCCCAAAAAGGGTAACAGTTTGCCAGAACAACATCACAAGCTTCTGTAATCCTAGGGCGATTCTCAAACTCATAATAGGCATCCACATACCCCACATCTATATTGGGAATCTCATTTTTAACTTTGTGGATATGCAGTAATAATTCAGCTTCACTCAAATCGCCGCGATACATAACTTCATTGCCAACAGCAGCAATATCAACATAACCGTCTTTTGCAAGCTTAATTAGATTGGCTATTTCCTTTTCATTAACTCTTTCATTTTTCCCCAACCATGCTCCAACAAGTGTTTTTAAACCGTACTCATGGGCTATACGGGGAATCATTTCATTTCCTTCAGTACATGAAAATGATCTTACCCAATTTGTATAGGGCTTAATGACTTCAATCCGCTTTCTTATTTGTTCTTCGGTTAATTGGGATCCCGGTTTTTGACCATCGAGATATGGGCTAAAGCACAAACCATGCATCCTATGCATAAGTGAACTATGAAAAAATGAAGTTAATTCATCCTTGGTTCGGTTAATGGCATTTATACCTGTTAAGGAAAGTATTTTATCATTGTAACCCGACATAGTTATTTATTATTAATTGATACTTTTACAAGTGCTATTTCACCACTTCTACTAAAAATCATACTGCTTAATTTCTTGTTAATCGTATTTCCCATAATATTCTCTACACTACCATTAGCAAAAGAAATAACTATATTTTCCTCGTTGGAAAATGTATAAACCACTGGTACCTGGCAGTATGTAAATCCTAGTTGATTTTCAGTTAAGTTAAGTTTGCAACTTTCCCCATTTACTGAGTAATATTCAAAAACCATTTTCTTATCAATAATTTCTTCCTTGTTCAGGAGTGAGGTTTCAAAAAATATTTCACCTTGTTTAATTACTACTCCTATTTCACCCAATCGGGATATTATATCCTCCTTTACCTGTCCTGTTAAACCGGGCTGCTTAACACCCGATTTTGATGGTGTATGTGAATAAGCATCTGTTGGAAAAGCACCATATAGTTCTGGTGATTTATATAAACCAATTCCGGCCTTTATTTCATAGTAATGATCTTGTAACCGACCAATAATTGAAGGGTCCTCTCCTTCATTAACCGCTTTGAAGAAGGATTCCTGAGTAGCCAAAAGCAGCTTAGAAACCATGTGCCAGTATATGGACCCCAACCCTTCATAACCATAAAAAGTTCCCGACCTTCCGGTAAATGATTTGTGGTCGAAAACATCTTCATAAACTGCAAGCACTTTTTCTTTCTCTTCTTCAACAAGATGGCTATAACTTCCTATTCTGAGTTTATTTAATGATGATTCAAGGGTTTCAGCATTTCTAAAGGTTCCGTTAAAATGATAAACTCCCTCATGGTCAACTTTAATGATGGATGTTTCACCATCCTCCAATAATTTTTTAAACAAAGCGGATTTTTGTACAGTTTCTTTTGGGATAATATTTTTCTCCATGAACCTTGGCAACATTCGGTCGGGATATAGCATATAGCTGTACTGGTCGATCCTGAACATGCTGCTGTTTTTCAATGCATCAAGTAGATCAAGACTCTCCTGTGCTGATAGTATCCCCGAACTCAAAACAGCAACCTGTCCCTCCAACATTTCGTACAAATGACGGATTGAAATGCTATTATCAGTAATGGAAATTAGATTGTAGGCATGGTATAGACCATCTTTCCGTTTATTAATATTTATTGAATGGTCGATATACTTTAGACAAAGTGTGGTAAACGACTGTAGGTCTTTAATCCTAAGTTGTGTTTTTTCACCGGAAAATGAATAATTATATATTTCGTTCCTATACTTCCAATGTGCATTACCTAATAAGTCGGTGAATTTCTTCCGGTCAACGTCTGTAAACCCAGTATTAAGCAGTTCTAAATTATCCTTAAATATACCGTAAACACTTTCATATAATGCGGCTAATTCCTCTGAAACAGCTACTTTCTCAATATGAGTGTTGGTGAATTTTTCTTGCCAAAATTTTAAAAATCTTCTTAGATAGTAAAGAGTTACCATCGAGGTACCGTTACCAACAAGTGCATTGTTTGCATCATTCCATTCGGGACGTTGTGTGTTAAGCCAAATCCCTGCTTCCGGGATAAAGTTACAAAGCTTTGATAATAATGGCACCAAAACTTTTTCCGTCAGATTTACCTTATAAATATCATCTCCGAAACCATTCTTCAATAATCTTGCATCAGCACCCAGGTGCTCTACTTCCGACTTTATTTGATCATTGAGTTCACTATTAAAAATAACGGTATCCTTGGGGTTTTTTACAATTTCGTTATATGGTTTGATTTGATAAGGGACATTAGCATACGTAAAAATTTCACGAGTAAGTAGTTCATCTATTTTCCCCGGATGAAAACTATGTGATAGCTCCAATAACTTTTGGAGATAAATAATCTGATGATCACCCCAATATCCAATATACGACCATGGATCATCCGGATCTGGAGATTCCCAATCGATACCATCACGCATTATACGATATGGATTATATCCATCGATGGTCGACGCGTTTACAAACTTGCTTATTACACCTTCAACAAATTCAGGGTATGAAAAACAGAGAGCTTCCCAGTTCTGAAAAATATCGCGCCAGTTACCCTCATAGTAATACTTAGTAGTACCGTCTTCGTTTTTTGTTTCTATGGAAAATTGGTTCCAGGGTCTGCTTGGATCACCATGTCTTCTGCTGAAAGTTAGTGGTAAATATTCGAATGTGATCCTAAGTAAATCTGAATCACCAATATCTTCAGTCAATTTTACAAGTTCTATGAATGAAATTTTAGCTGGCAGAGTTTCAATCCATGAATTATGTTCTTTAGTAACTAACCTGTTAATTTGCCACAAATATTTTTTAAAATCAACAGTATCAATTATATAATTGTTTGTAAAAACACCCCCACGCATAATATTAAAAAGGGTATTTGAATAGTGACGTGCGTAACAAAGTTCGGTATTGGTCATTTGGAAACCATCGGCAAACGAAACCATTTTTTTTAAGGCCGTTGTTCCTGCATCTATATCATCAACAATCTGTTCTTCAAGATTATCAGTATTAAGAATGAAGTATTTTAAATTTGAAATGTCTGCACTCTCCTGGTTTATTTCGGCAACGGTAAACCATTCCTTTTTACTCTCTTTATCAAGTGATATTTTAGAGTTAATAAAATATGCACCTCTTGAGGCCCTTATGTCAAACTCCGATTCAATAGCTAATCCTTTTTTAAAACTACTTACCTGCTTATCTGATAATAATATTTGGTTGTTGTTCTCAAATCCAATTGACCAAACTGATGTAGCTATTAATGCTTCACTAGGTTCGGCCCTATCTACAGGAATAGAGCTAAGCATAAACAATCCCAATGTGCTCCCTTCAATGTGTTCATTTTTTTTATAAGCATCCAGCAGATTACTATATTCATTCTGAAAATTATAATCTATTCCAGTTGGAAGAATATTTTGAATACCATCAAGTATATTTACAATTACATTATTTTCAGTATTATTTACTAGACATGATTTTTTAACAAAGCCAAACTTTTCGCTGTTGTACCATCCATATCTGAATGTTAGCCCAAGATCAGAATTAACCTCTTCAAAAATTATATTGTTGCCAAAGTTGCTTTTATATAAGTTTCGTGTAATACGATAAAACTTTTGAGACTCATCGGTGAAAGGTTCCCAAAGAAATGTTTTCTCATTTTTATCAACCAGAAAGTATGTTTTACTTCCCGTAATATTTTTATGGTCGTGAATTTTATCTACTGTATAATATGGGAATAAAGCATTATTGCGATTTTTTCTTCCTGCTGACAAGGAGCCATTACTTGAAATAAACATCCAATGATCAGAATCACTTACAATGCTCATAAAGAAATCCGGCATATGGTGATAATTTTGAATCTGATAATATCTATGTCCATCAATTTCAACAAATTGTCCTGATGTACCGGCTTTCTCAGTTATTATCTTGCTATTACCAACATATATGCTATTATTTTTCATATTTCATTCAAGATTTTCGTTACTGTAGCTTAACTCTTTTTTGAAAAAATATTTGTAATTCTTCGAGGGATTTACCCTTTGTTTCCGGTACTTTGGTAAGAATAAAAAATAAGCCCATTAAAAAGCCACCCAGGGCAACTATTAATGAAATCAGAACTATATGACCAGTATTATGTTTCACATTTAGTGTTTTTCGGATTCAGATACCCTTTGATATACCCTTACATAATCAACCTCCATGGTTTGTGGAAACGCTTCATAATCTACACCTTTAATACTCCCCCATGCACCTCCAACTGCCAAATTCATAATTAGATAAAAAGGCTTATCATATGGCCATTTGGTCTCTCCAAGACCTTCATTCTTATATTCAAAATAGAGGCTGTCATCAACATAGGCTCTTAGTATATCCGGTGTCCAATCAAGAATGTAGGTGTGGAATTCGTTATGTGCATCCGGAACAAAAACGGTTGCTGTTTTTTGGGTTTGCTTCTGCCACTGATAATCTTTTGAGTGGGCCGAAGCATGGATAACTCCTAAGTCATGACCTACGTGTTCCATAATATCAATTTCTCCCACATCGGGCCAGTTCCCTTCTTTATACGACCAACCACCTGGCATAACCCAAATTGCCGACCATGTTCCGCGCCCTGTGGGTAATTTTGCACTTACCTCTATTTTACCATATTGCCAATCGGCTTTTGACATTAATCTGGCGGATGTAAATTCTTTACCTCCAAAATTTTCTTTGTGTGCCGTTATATTAATTGTGCCATTTTCTACCCATGCATTATCATTATCAGCATAAGTATAGTATTGGGCTTCATTATTACCCCAGCCTTCATCATTTCCATCTGTATCAAACATCCATTTAGTGGAATCAGGAAGACCTGAATATTGAAACTCATCCTGCCAAACCAGCTTGTAACCATCCACTGGTTTTTCCTTTTTATCATCAGAAGTACCATTATTATTACAGCAACCTGACAGCATTATTATAGTACCTAAATAAAGGAATAAAATTTTCATCATGACGTTTTGACTTTGTAAAAAAACTATTTTACTTCTTGATATACACGCACATAGTCGATATACATACTCTGAGGAAATATTGAATTATCAATTCCCTGGGCACCACCCCATGTTCCTCCAACTGCTACATTTAGGATAAAGAAACTCGGTTGATCGAATGGCCAGTTTTCGATAGTTTTAACAAGGGGATTATAGGTATGCACTATATTTTCAGGAATATCTACATAAAATACCATCTTTTCATCCGTCCAAAGAAGTCCATAAATATGAAATTCTTCTTCGCATGTTGAAACAGTCATACTGTTACCAACTCCACTTCCTCCACTTCCCGAGGTAGTATGTACAGTTGAATGAATAACATTGGGTTGATATCCTACGTATTCCATAATATCAGCTTCTCCGCAAGCCGGCCATCCTGCACTACCAAAGTTACTTCCCAGCATCCATATTGCCGGCCAAATACCGGTACCTGAAGGTAATTTTGCACGAATTTCAATCTTTCCATATTGAAATTCCCGTTTCCCTTTTGTAACCATACGTGTAGATGTGTATGAACCTACCGTAGTATTATCATTTAATTTCCGGGCTGTCAGTATCAGGTTACCATCAACAACTTCGGCATTATTACCGTTAGTGTAATTCTGAAGTTCATTGTTTCCCCATCCCGAAGCCCCTGTTTCAAAAGTCCAATCATTGGTATTAACAAGCGATCCATCAAATTCATCTGACCAAACTAGGGTTAGATTTGGTATATAATCGGGGTCATCCTGTGTGATATGTACATTTTGAATTAGAGAAAATTCATCACTTCCTTTTTTAGCTACAAGTTCAACAGCAAAGCTTCCTGCAAAGGGAAAATATGCCACATATTCCATTTCATTTTCAATTACCATATCGCGGAAATGCCAGCTGAAAGAGTTGAAAGTACCCAGCGATATATTTGTTAAAGTAACATAATTAGGAAATTCCGGATCAACTACTGCTGTAAAAGATAATTGAAAATCTGTTGAAACAATACTTATTGATTTTTTTACAGACTTGCTGTTGCCGGTATAATCCAATAGACTTAATGACACATCATAATCGCCGGCAACCGGATAATAAATTTCAAAGCTTTCCTTTTTATTGGTAGTTGTGTCAGCATCACCATTTCCAAAATCCCATATCATTGAGTAATATTCCCCATCAGATTTATTTTCGAAAACCACATGGTTATCATCTTTGTATTGAAAACTAAAATCAGCAGTAAATCCACCTTCATCCTTTTTATCACATCCTAAAAAGGTGAAAAGAATAACAAAACCAAAAATTATCAGGATTGAATTAGTTTTTAATATGATTCTGAGGAGTTTATTATTTTTCATTTGTCTATTTTTTTTCACCGCTGAGACACTAAGGCGCTAAGAAATTATCTTTGATATTTCCTTGTGCTCTTATTGCCTATCAAAGGTGTTTCATCTTTTGTATATTCTGATATAATTCCGTTTTTAATACTTGATTACTTTTTTCAACTGTACTAGAAAAAGACGCTGCAAAAAGAGATTCTCTTTGACTGTTCAATTTGCAACGTCTTATCATTCATCAACCAACTAATTAAAAACATGATGCATTAATAAAAATGCTAACTACTTTATTTTTGTACCGGTTTTACATTTGTAAAAATGTGATACCATGCAAAATCAGGATTATTGGTTTGCACCATTCTTACTCGTAGTATATTTTCGGTAACTTCAATAATTTCATATGAGCTTGACCCAGCATAAAATCCCATAAATCCACCATCTGAAAAATCAATCGTAGTCCCTCGATAATCACCAGTAACTGTAGCTATTGAGGATGATGGACTAAAGTTTGCATTTTTTATACCCTCGATATCAAACGGATAACTACCCTCGTCGCCCAACCCAAGTTCTGCGGCATAAATTCCTTGAATAAATGCTTCACCTGTGGGATTCTTTTGCTCAAATTTCATATCATCACCTTCAAGTGAAAATACAAATTCACATTCATACAATGATGATTCTATTTTTTCCCATGGTGCTGCCTGATACCATGATGGCCAGGTTTCATTTACATTATCAACTTCTAAAAAGTTTGGTCCCAAACCTAAATGCCCAAGCTGATCTGCTGCCCAATACCATGATTTTGAAGATCCTCCTGTTAAGTATGCCAATGCTACTGTATCGGAGAAATTGCTAAGCACTTCTACCTGAGCAGTAGCGTTAGAGGTAATTCCACCTGTTCCAATTGCATATAGAACAACATTATATGTATTTACCCCATTCTTTGAAAATGGATGGGAAATAATTCCATTTGCTGATATCTCATTATCCTTTCCATCACCAAATTCAAAATTATATGTGATTTTGTTATCAGCGGTAGCAACGAAATTTACAATGCCGCTACCATCTCCATATGGATTTTCAGCATCAACACCAACAATTTCGTAGGATAAATTCACGTTAGAGGGTGTTACTAAGGCTCCTATTTCATAATCATCTTTCTGACAGCTACTGAAAATAAACAGGGTTGCAATCAGGGTGATTAGTATGTATTTAATATTTTTCATCGTTATATATTTTTAATTTTTTACCATGATAAATCTCCACCAGCCACCTCCAACATTAATATCTAAGGTCATTCTTGTATTGTTTTCCGAAAGAGTAACATCATAGGTAATGGATTCGGGTGCATCTGCCGGACTTGCAAGTTCTCCTCCATTATATGCTTTTGGAATACCTAAATATGATCCAACTCCATTTAGAGTAACAGTACCTGAACTTGTATCATAAGTATAAGTGGCAGGATTAGATCCATCATGGGGAGCAACAGGTGATCCGCAGGCATCTGTTCCGCCCTGCCATCCTTCAACCCAGGTATCGGTTCCCATTACATTGCTAAACGAACCATCAGCACCAAAAACGTAAGTATCATCGTAAAAACAAGCCCTGTCAATAACACCTGCATCATCAATAGCCCACCATGAAATATCTCCTTGTTCGGGACCTACTCCAAGTGAAGCAGCTTCAGGTGCTATTTTCCAGGTTCCTTCTAACTCTGAAGTAACAACAGTACCATCTTTTACCATGATATATCTCCACCATCCTCCTCCAGCGTTAATATCAATGGTCATTTTCGTGTCGTTTTCTGAAAATGTCATAATATATGTAATGGAGGCTGGTGCCTCATCAGGTGTAGTAAGTTCTCCACTATTATATGCTTTTGGAATACCCAAATATGACCCAACTCCATTAAGGGTAACAGTACCTGCTCCTGCATCATAGTTATATGTGGCAGAATTGGATCCATTATGAGGTGCAACCGGTGTTCCACAATCATCGGTGCCACCTTGCCATCCCTCAATCCATGTCTCTGGGCCTAGTACATTATTAAATGAACCATCCGCACCAAATACATAAGTGTCATCAAAAAAGCAAGCTCTTGTTATAACACCTGCATCGTCGATGGACCACCAGGAAATATCTCCCTGCTCGGGACCAACCCCAAGAGATCCAGCTTCCGGTGCTACTTTCCAGGTTCCAACTATTCCTGATCCCGATGAACCACTGGTTAGTTTAATATCATCAAAATAATAAGCGGCATCATCTCCAGGGTTTCCGAAATCGAAGAATATCACCACTTTTTGATAGGTGTTGCTAACGTCGATTGCAGAAAAGTCATATTCCAATTCTTCCCATTCGTTAGAAACGGAAGTAGTTGCATCTATTTCATAGTTTATATCCCCATTATCAAGATTTTCAACCTTTAATTTTACAATTGCGCCAGCTTTAGGTGACCACACTTTAACTTTAAAAAGCTTATTAGTTGAAAAGTCAATAGGATTTCCAAGTGTTAAGAATGATCCGCCCCAAGTTTCAGCATTGGCAGGTTTAATTGTTTGAGCCACTTTTGCGCTTGTATTAATACCAATTGCATCGGGATTATCCATCACTGTTGAAACTACATTACCAAAGTCGGTAAAAGCATAATTAACAGTATACGACTCAAAGGTAATGGGTAGGTAAACAGGATCTGAAGCTTCAGATATTGTAATGGTTTGGGTATGCTCTGTGGTAGCTGCCCCTCCACTTTTTGCTATAACCTTTAGGATGTAATCACCTGATGCTGTATAAGTATGGTTAATAACCTCCTCTGGCAAAGCATGTACTGGTTCTTCATTGGGTACATCCCCAAAATAAATATCCATTATTGTTGCATATTTAGCTTTGGCAGAAACAGATATCAATGAAGGATTGGCATCATCTTTAACAACAGTAACTTTGAGATCTTCCGGCGCCTTAAATGTTACATTTAATTCCTTTTCGATACTGGTTGAAAGACCTGTTAATCCAACTGCAGTAATTCCAAGATTGTAAACACCTTCTGAATAAGCGTGTGTAATTTCTTCAAACATGGCATACCTTGTTGGTGATTCGTCGATGGTATCTCCAAAAGTTATCATGAATTCCGTAGCACCCTCAGCAACTGGGACTATGGTAACAAGCCCACTATTATCCTGAGTTATATCAAAAACAGCCTTCACATTTGTTGGAGCGCTTACTTTATCTAATTCCTTAAGATTATCGATTTCCTTTTTGCATGATCCTGCTAAAACAAGGATAAGCATTAAAAATGTTATATTTCTAGTTATTTTCATCTTCTTATCTTTAGAATTAATAATTAGGATTTTGAGCCCAATTTCCGGCAGAAAATTCAATTTCTTCTATTGGAATTGGAAACAGTTCGTTTTTTCCGACTACAAATCCTTGAATATTCTCAGCAGCCCGTCCTGTTCTAACCAAATCGAAGAAGTGATGCCCTTCGCCCATAAGCTCAACTCTACGTTCGTGATAGATTGCATCTGTAAGTGCGGCACCTGAGTAAGTAATATCATGATCATTATCTGTAAAAGCTCTTCTTCGGACCATATTTAAATATTCCTGTGCTTTTGAATCTGAGATTCCACCACGATTATTTGCCTCTGCTGCCATTAGTAGTACATCAGAATATCGAATAGCCCTATAGTTATTGGGGTTGGTTAAATTTAAATCAGGTTGTGCATTTTCACTTCTTTTACGGGGAATATATTTCCTGTTGAAATACCCTGTATGCTCATTGCCTGTTGAATAAACTGCATCTGTTGAATCCGCCCATGTAACAATATCCAGTATTGTCACATCTTTACGATGATCTCCTTGTTCGAATGCGTCAACAGCTTCCTGAACTGGTACATTGAAGCTAAAGCCTGATGTGAACAATGGTCCATCATAACCTCTAACACCGCTGAAACCAACAGCTACATTTCCTTCAACACATTGTAAACATTGAAAACTTGCTCCTTCAGCATCAGTATATTGTACTTCAAAAACAGATTCTGTTCCATTTTCACCCTCGAATTCAAATATTGAATTGTAATTGGAAACCAAGGTATACGGTCCTTCTGTAATCACTCCTTCCAATACTTCTGCCGATTCAGTAAATTTTTCTTGAAAAAGATAAGCTTTACCAAGCAGTGCCTGAGCTGCACCTTTTGTTGCCCTTCCTGTTTGAGATTGAACTACCGGCAAAACACTTTCAGCATAAATCAAATCAGCTTCAATTTGGGCATAAACTTCACTAACAGGAGATCGTGGAATCGTTGTTTCATCGCCAAGCTTAAATCGTTGATCAACCTTCATTGGGATGGCACCAAACCATTTAACGAGCTCAAAATGAAAATATGCTCTAAGAAAGCGAACCTCACCAATCATTATTTCCTTGCCTTCAAAGTCGGTTTTGTCTTTGAATTCCATGAAATAATTTGTGCGCTGAACTCCCGCAAACATCCAATCCCAGATATCACTAAGGTTACTGTTTGTTGGTGTTTGAATCATCTGATCAACTTGCTGCCAACCAATTACATCAGTTGGGCTTTCTCCGCCACATAATGTATTGTTTGAAGCTATTTCACCCAATATTGCGTTTGCATATGTTGATTGAAGTAAATCATATGATGCCACAAGAGCCATATAATAATCAGTTTCTGAATTAAAGTAGTTTTCAGAGTCAATAGAATACTCGGGAGAGATCTCTACAAATTTATCACTACAGGAATAACTCAACAATAATGTTATTAGAGTAGTTGTAAGTATTGTTTTATTAATAATAAATCTTTTCATCTTTCAGTTTTTAAAGGTTAATGCTAAATCCAAACCAGTATGTTCTCGCAGCCGGATAGAATCCTGAGTCGAAACCTCCACCAATTGGTTGACCGGTTGATGCTCCAGGATCGAAACCCATATATTTTGTTAGTGTTACAAGATTGTTTACAGCAACAAAGAATCTAACTTCATCAATTTTTATTTTCTGAGTTAATGTTTGAGGAATTCGATAACCCAACGAAATTCTTTGAAGTCTTAAATAAGATCCATCTTCAACGTAATACTCTGAAAAAACAGTATTGGAAGTAGCTCCATATGTAACCCTTGGTACGGTGTTACTTGTTCCTGGACCTGTCCATCTATCGAGTGATGTACTTAGTCTGTTAACATCGGGTTGTGCCCTTTCGTAATTTCTAACAATATCATTACCAATACTGGCAAATGCATAAGCAACAAAATCGAAGTCTTTAAAACGAAGCGACAAATTTAATCCCATAATGAAGTCAGGAATTGGGTCGCCAATGTAGGTTTTGTCATCTGAATTAATAACGCCATCACCATTTACGTCTACAAATCGTATATCTCCAGGAGATGCAAATGAACCCAATGCTTGTTGCGAAGGGTGAGCATCTACTTCTTCTTGTGTTTGAAACAACCCGTCTGTTTTGTATCCATAAAAATAGCCAATTGGTTGGCCAACTTCCATACGAGCAGGAGAAGGTTGTCCTACTCCAAAGCTACCACCAGCTAAGAATCCTGTACCATTATCAACCTTTAATACTTCATTATTCAATATGGTAAGATTGTAGTTTATACGATAGCTAAAATTTTCAACCGCCGGTCCACGAAAACCAAGTGCAAACTCAAAACCACTATTACGCACAGTTCCTGCATTTATAGTTGGACTACCAGCTCCTGGTGCATAAGTTCCGAGAATACCCGATACCGGAATTCCAGGGATCAAAAGGTCTTTTGTTGTTTTAACAAAATAATCAGCTGTAAAGTCCATTCTGTCTCGAAGGAAAGTGAGATCAAAACCAACATCTATTTGTTCTGATTCTTCCCATTTTATACTTGGATTTGGTAAAGTACCAATGGCTGTTCCATAAATAAGTTGTCCGTTAAGAACATAAACTCCCTCACCATTAAGCAATGATATATATTTGTAAGCTTCAATTTTATCCGATCCAAGTATACCATAACTTGCTCTTAGCTTTAAAAAATCTATTTGTTCAACATCCTTTAAAAAACTCTCATCCGAGATAATCCATCCCAACGTTGCTGATGGGAAATAAGCAACAGCATTATCAGGACCAAATTTTGTTGAAGCATCCCTTCTAAACATAGCAGATAGCAAATATTTGCCTTTATAATCGTATTGAGCTCTAGCAAAGTAAGATAAGCGACGCTGATCGTAAGTATATGACCCTGATGATTTAGCATCAATATACCCTGTTGTAAGGCTTATATCTGCAAAGTCCCACGAATTATTAGGCACATCATAGCCGGTGGCATTCAGTCCATTACCCCATTCCTGAAAAACTGTTGTTCCAATAGTTCCAGTTACATGATGATCTCCTTTAAAAGTATTATCATAATTAATAAAAGCATCAAATGTATAGTCATTATAGTTGTTCTTGCTTTGATTAACGCTGCTACGAGGAACGTTAAAAACTTTACTTTCTCCATAATCAACTACTTTTGTAAATGATTTCCCATTTGAAAAAGTAGAGTTAAAACCTAACCTTGCGGTGGCAGTAAAATGGCTAGCAAATTTAGCTTCAAGTCCAACGTTACCATTTAACTTATTCAGATAATATGAATTGAAGGTGTTTGCTATTTGCTGTATTGGATTAATAATCTCGATCCCCACATTAGCCGGTGCAATATAATAACTACCATCGGGGTTATAAACCGGAACAGTTGAAGGCATATTAACAGCATTAAACAATACCGAACCCAACCCAAAGTCGTTGAAAGAAGTACGATCGATATGGGTATATGTAATAGCTGAATTAAATTTCAACCAAACAGTAAAATCCGCACCCATACTTAAACGTGCTGTTGATCTTTCGTAAGCTGCCTTATCTCCGCCAATTATACCCTTTTGCTTCAAATTAGAAGCGCTTAGGGAATAATTCATTTTTTCTGATCCGCCAGAAATATTAATGTTATTATCAAAAATTGGCTCTGTAGAAAAAAGCTGATCCTGCCAATTTGTACCCTTTCCTAATCCTGATACATCAGGAAATGGAAGAGGCTTACCAGCACTTGCATAACTTTCGTTTAATAGAACTGCATATTCAGTTGCATTTAACACAGGTAATATTCTCGTGTTTTCCTGCAAACCGGAAGTACTATTGAATTTAATTGTTGTTGGTGTGTTTCTTTTACCTTTTTTAGTGGTTATAAGTATTATTCCATTCGCACCAACTGTTCCATAAATTGCGGCCTGAGCATCTTTAAGTACGGTGATTGTTTCAATATCATTGGGATTGAGGGTATTTAAATCGCCTACATAACCATCGATTATTGCTACCGGAGATGCGTCTCCGTTCGTTGATATCCCTCTAATTCGTATATCTAACCCAGCACCTGGGGCACCGGATTGCTCAGTAACATTAACACCGGTCATTGTACCTTGTAATGCCTGTTCGATTTTTACAGGATTAAGTTTACTGATAGTTTTAGAATCAACAATAGAAACAGCACCTGTAACGTCCTTTTTCTTTACAGTACCGTAACCGATTACAACAACCTCATCTAATTGTGAAATGTTAGTTTCCAATAATACGTTAATGACATTTTGGTCACCAATCGGAAGCTCAATAGTTTCCATTCCAATAAAAGAAAACACTAAAATTGACTCTAGAGCTACAGTTTCCAATTGGTACAATCCATAAATATCGGTTGTAGTACCAATGGAGGTTCCTTTAATTACAACGGTTACACCCGGAATGGTTAACCCATCCTCGGCAGATGTAACAACACCTGTTATCGTTTTTTCCTGTGCAATTATCTGCATTGATAAAAACAAAAACAGTAAGGTTAAAACAGAATAAATTTTTTTCATCTGTGGTTATTTTGATTTATAATTATGTTATAAGTATATTCCATCAGAATTGGCATTATTTGCAATAGCACTAGTTGGTTCGAATTGCAATCGTTTGCAAATGTGGTACATATACTTAACCAAGTCAAGATAAACAGTTCATCAAAATTACATCATCAAATTAAATTACTACATCAAGAATACAACATGCTATTAATTTACTGTCTGTTATACAATGTGTTATGTTTTTTGAAACACTACACAGATCAATACATCAGTTGAAGTAAAATAAGTATTTTGTGACAAATTGCCTAGAAGGACAATATAAATTCAGTAAGATTGGTGTCACGTTCGATTCCAAGCTTTTTTCTCAGCCTGTACCTACTAATTTCAACTCCCCTGGTGGAAATATTCATTAGGACGGAAATTTCTTTACTTGATATATTCATGCGCAAATAAGCACACAATTTAAGTTCCCGGGGAGTAAGATCTTGATAATTTAACTTTATGCGTTTTAGGAATTCTTCGTGTACGTTTTCAAAATGAGTTTCAAAAACATTCCATTGTTTTTCGTTATCAATTTCTTTGTTTATACCTCGAACAAGTCGTATAACATCATGCTTATGGGTTTCAGAGTCAATTAAATTCGCAAGTTTCTTAAGTTCATCCCGCAAGGTTATAAGCATTTCATTTTTATGAAGCATCTGCATTGTTGAGTTAGCAAGCTCTTTATCTTTGAGCTTCATACCTTCCCTTAGCTTATCATTACGCATGCGTATGATTTCTTTTTCAGCTTCTAACCCCTCCCTTTGTAATTGCTCTTCCTTTTTTCTGAATAGCTCTTGTTGCTTTTTTTCGCTGCGTATTTTTGCCCTGACAAACCTCTTTTTAATTGCAAATATTATTAGCAAAATGATAATAACAAATAGTGCTGCATAAATTATATATGCTGCTAACGATCTTAAAAACGGTGGCTTTATCTTAAAAGACATACTTTGTTCATTGGTAATAGTGCCATAGATATTCCTTGACTTTACTCGGAAAGTATAACTACCCTCAAATAAATTAGTATATGTTCGAGTATTGCGTTTGTCCCAGTTCGACCAAAGTTTATCATTACCCTTAAGATAGGTTGAATACAATATCTTTCCGGAATTTTCAAAATCATTTGCTGAAAATACAAATTCGGTACTATTATTTTCAAATACCAGACTAATATTCTTGCCAGCAAAATATGAGCTACGATACACTGAATCAGGATTAAAAGTATTCATAGATATCAGGTAAGTTTGATACTCATATGAATAGTTTTTACTAAATTTAGGATTATAATGAACAAATCCTTTTTCGGTACCGAAAAAAATATTTTCATCATTGTATGGATAAACAAATTCAAAACTGCTTACAAATTTACCTTTGAGTTTTTTAAATGGTAGGGAAATATTTATATAATTCCCATCTTCCTGATAGCGCAATACACCAACATCTTCATCATTGAAATACCAGATATTCCCCTTAATATCAATTTTTATAGCTTGTATAAACTTACCATTAAAAAAGTCATTAAATTCCGTATTAATTTCAAACTTACCATTTTCATTTGAATACTGTAATACCCCTTTATTTGTAGTGAACAGGATATTATCTTTTATCTTTGCTAATCCTGATACCTGGTCAGGGATGTCACTATTTCTATTATTAAAAAATTCGATGCCAACTATACTATCATAATTAGAGCTAAACGAGATATGATATATTCCCTTATAACCATGTGTCATCCATAATGTGCCGTCATTGTCAAATTCCATTTTTCTGGATGACTGTGAGAATCCATATAATTGCTTATCGAACTTCCATGCTCCATTTTCTTTACTATAAAGAACTAATCCAGTGTAGGTTCCTCCAATTATTTTATTTGGGTTATTGGGTACCTGAAGAAAGATCCACCCACCCGGAATATTACATATCCTATGGGCAATAGTATCTTCAATTATATATGTGCCATTATTATGTCCACAAAAAAGTGTTCCTCCTATTTCGGACAAGGACCAAACCTGACCTCTGGTTTCCTCTATTAACACCATCTTTTTTGTTTCATTACAATTTACACCATCATTCTTACGCGTAAATAAGCCCTGATTTGTACCCAGATAAACTCTATCATTTTTTATAAATGCTGAATACCCGGTACTAACATTATAATTGTAAGATATTTGTGATAAGGGAGAGTTTAACTCAACATAATCAATTCCATGATCGGTGCCCAGCCACACATTTCCTAAAAAGTCTTGACCAATACATAATATTGTATTATTCTGTAAACCATCCTCCTTATTAATATGTTGGATGGGATTACCAAACAAATCAGTTATAAGTAAACCATTTTGAATTGTACCATATGCCAATTGATTCTTTGTTAATAGAGCAGTGCAATAAATTTGATTTTTCATTAGAAATGACATAGATTTTGAATCTATAGCTACTAATGAATTTCCGTTATACAAATAGGTACCATCTGAAGCAGTAGCTATTAAAAGTTTATTTTCTATAGGTAATATGCCCCAGATTTCCTTCCCTTTCAATTGTTCCATACCATTTAATGGATATAGGTTTCCCATCGCATAACGCATCAGTCCAAGTTCCATATCATTAATATAATATTCATTATTTACCATATATGAAAAATGAAATAAAGATGGAGCCTTTATAACTTTAACAGTATCGTTTTTGTATATAATTAATTGATTATATGTTTGGAAGAAAACACCATCAGTGTGATTATAAATCTTCCATACATCTCCAAAATCCTGAAGATCATGTGGTAGTAGATTTAAAATTGATTTATACCTGGCACCACCCATATTACCAATTTCAAAATAGCCCAATTCATCATACCCACCTGCATAAAGTATCCCATCTCTACCTTTTTCAATCGACCTTACAATGCTGTTGTTTGGCAACTTGTAGATATTCCAATTTGTGCCATCATATTCAAGCAGCCCGTCATTGTTAGCAAAATACATCATGCCATTTGATCCTTGTTGAATATCCCAGGTTTGACTACCAGCCAGATAGTTTGATCGTTGATAATTTATAATAAATGGGGTTCCTATTGAATACTCACTAGCATTCAATAATATGGTAATAAAAGTTAAAGTAGCTGTTAAAAGAAAATCATTTTTTAACATATAGTCCTATATCTTATTGGCGAATTTATAAAAATCATTTGAATATAGCTGCTAACTACTTAATCCAATGAAAACCCAAATTATTTCATGAGCAATTGTATTTGGATATTAGATAATTTACTAATTTTGAAGAACTGCCAAGTTTTGGTGTAGTAGCTATATTATTTAAACGCTTTTTCTATAGGTTAATTAAAACGATAGAAGTATGAAAGCCCTTTTTAGAAATATAATTGCAATTGCCCTGTGTCTTATCAGTTACGCTGGTTTTGGGCAATCCGTTTCACTTAATTACACTTCCCCTGTGACGGGTGCTGAATACATTAATCCAGAACAAACAATAATCCTTAAAACCGGAACTGCGTTTGATGAGAAATCCATATTTAATAATGAAATAACAATAGTTGGTTCCGAAAGTATGGATCATTCATTTACATGGAAAATATCCTACGATTTAAAAACTCTGATAATTATCCCTGATACATATTTTTTATTTGGTGAAACTGTTACATTCACCTTGAATAATGGTCTTAAAACTAAAGATGGAAATATAATTTCAGGAACTCAGTTCACATTTAAAATTAAGCCAAAAGACAACCTGCAATTGCTTCGGGATTTTTATAAACTTGAAAAAACTAATCCATTACCAGCAAATTCAGATAATGAAATTTATAATAAACAATTCAGAGATGTTAACGACCTCCCTGCTGACTATCCATGTCCTGAAATAGAGAACTATTTTGATGTTGATGAAAACTATCTGTTTTTTACATTAAGTCCAAGAGCCGGCGCACCCAACTACAACAACTATTTGTCAATTAACGATAAATATGGTATCCCGATTTTTTTCAGAAAACGGCCAAATAATGATTTGTATCTCCATAAAATGAAAGATGGACAACTGGCATATGCTCGCAATGAATATGGTTTTCCTGAATTGGAGAGGTATTTCTTTATGGATAGTTCATATGTTGTTATTGATTCGATTAAAACCGGTAATGGGTATAATATGGATGGTCATGATATTCTTTTGTTGGATAATGGAAATTATTTATTGATGTCGTACGATCCTCAACCAGTTGATATGAGCAATGTTGTTTTGGGAGGTAATCCAAATGCAACAGTAGTTGGTCTTATTATTCAAGAAGTTGACATTAACGAAAATGTTTATTTTCAGTGGCGTAGCTGGGATCATTTCCAAATAACTGATGCAACTAGCGATATAAATCTTCTAGGTACATATATTGACTACGTTCATGGAAATGCTTTTGCTTTTGATACTGACGGCAATTTGCTTATTTCATCTCGACATTTGGATGAGATAACAAAAATTGATTACGAAACCGGTGAAATCATATATCGGTTTGGATTACTCTCCAAAAACAATCAGTTTCAAATTAACAATGATTCTTACGGTTTTTCTCATCAACATGATATCAGAGTATTACAAAATGGAAATATAACCATATACGATAACGGTAACTTACATCCCTCACCATTTTCCAGGGCATTGGAATACTCTATCAATGAATTAACGATGACTGCAGACCTGGTATGGTTCTACAGAAACGATCCCGACATATATGGCTCTGCAACAGGAAGTTTTAGAAGGGATGATGAGGGTAATGGTATAGTAGGATGGGGACCCACCTGGCCGGTATCAGCTACTGAATTTTTACCTGACAATACTAAATCAATGGAGGTATTCCTTCCTAATGGTGTTTATTCATATAGAGTAATTAAAGATTATTGGAAAACCAACCTTTTTAGTTCTATTGAACAATTAGATTTTGGAAATTTCGATGGTTACAATGCGCCCAAGCATATGATTATTCCGGTAACTAACAATTCCCTGAATCTAATTCGTATAACTAGTTCACATTTGCATAATGAGGTATTTGATGTGGTTGACGACTTACCTTATGATATACCTGCTGGCGACACAGCTGAGATAACCTTAAGTTTCAACCCAGGTGAACAAGGCTCATTCAACGACAGGCTCACATTAAATTATGATAAGTTCAGTCCATCAAGTGGTGTTGAGAGAATTGCCATACAGTTAACTTTATTTGGAGTCTGGGATAACACCTTGCCAACAGTGTCTTTTATACCCGATTATGGCACAAATGGAGTATCTCCCACATCAAGTGTGTATGTTTATTTTTCAGAACCCGTTAAAAAGGTTGGAGGAGAGTTTATTACAGATGATGATATCCCTGAATTATTCACATTTAAACGTTGTACACAGTGGGGTATCGACATTCCCTTTACGGGAACAATTTCTGACGATCGCATGCAAATAATCCTTACTCCTGTTGAAATATTAGATGAACAAACTTCATTTCTTGTCGAGCTTATTCCTTCTACTATTGAAGATGATGATGGTGATGCAATTGACTTTCCTGAAGCTACCTATTTCATAACAGGTGTATCGGTTGATATTAATAAAGATATCCTAATTGATAAAGTAGTGGTCTATCCTTCCCCAATGGTTGATAAAATTATTGTTGATTTACCCGAAAATATATTATACAAAATTGTTGTTGTCGATATGAGAGGAAAACTCTGGCATAATGAGCCAGTTTCAAACGGGAAAATACAAATCGACACGAAAAAATATCCTCTGGGTGTTTATTTTATAAACATAATAGGTGAAGATGGCGTATCAACTACGATTAAGGTTGTAAAAGCAAATTAAAAAATCCAACATCAAAGAAGGTGGATTTCAAATGTCTAGTAAGCAATAGTCAATCCTATTTTAGGTATCAAAATAGTCAAATCTTAACAAAGCACTTTTTGTTGAGCAACTATTGATTATCTTTGCCAATAAAAAAATACCATAATAATGGAATTATTCGAAGGTAATATAATCACTAAATTACCACAAACGGGCACATCAATTTTTGCTGTTATGTCGCAGATGGCTAGTGAGTATAAAGCCGTTAACCTTAGTCAGGGATTTCCTGATTTTCCCATTTCGGATGAGCTTATTGACCTGGTTCATCATTTCATGAAACAAGGATATAACCAGTATGCCCCAATGCCGGGAGTTGCTGTGTTAAGGCAAATGCTTTCGCAGATGTTTGAAAATAATCACGGAGCAAAATATGCTGCGGATAGTGAGATTACCATAACTGCTGGCGCAACACAGGCAATTTATACTGCTATTTCAGCTTTTGTTTCAAAGGATGATGAAGTAATAATTTTTGAACCTTCTTACGATTCCTACGCACCTTCTGTTATTGTTAACGGTGGTATTGTTAAGTACGCCAGATTACAGTATCCCGATTACAGTATTAACTGGGATGAACTACCTCGAATGATTTCGAGCAATACAAAAATGATAATCATTAATTCTCCTCAAAATCCTACAGGAAGCATAATGAGTAAGGAGGATATGCTAAGGCTTGAAACCCTAATTAAGGGTCGTGATATAATAATATTAAGCGATGAGGTTTATGAGCACCTTATTTTTGATGGACTCCAGCATCAAAGTGCTTCACGTTTTCCTAATCTCGCATCGAAGAGCATTGTGATTGGATCATTTGGTAAAACTTTCCATACTACCGGATGGAAAACCGGATTTGTACTTGCCCCCCAAAATATAATGGCCGAGTTTAGAAAGGTTCATCAATTTGTGGTTTTTGCAGTGAATACACCCATTCAATATGCTGTTGCTGAATATTTAAAAAATCCCATTAACTATACTTCTCTTGGTGATTTTTATCAACAAAAACGTGACTATTTTATTTCAGCTATTGCTGAATCGAAATTCAAAGCATTAACATGTCGCGGTACATATTTTCAATTACTCGATTATAGTGCTATTTCTGATGAACCAGAAATGGAAATGGCAACACGGCTGGTTAAAGAATTCGGTATTGCGGCCGTCCCAGTATCATCATTTTACAGAACAAAAGAAAACAACCATACATTGAGGTTCTGCTTTGCAAAAACCGAAGAAACACTTAATAAAGCTGCTGAAATACTATGCAAAATTTAAAAATACTTGCCCTTCAAGCTAACTTATCCTGGGAAAATCCAAAAAACAATCGCCAGGAGTTTGAAAAAAGAATAGAATTAGAATTCGATTCACATAATCTCATAATTCTGCCTGAGACTTTTAACACCGGATTTCCCGTTGATCCCCAGCAGTTTTCTGAAACAATTAAAGGGCCTACTGTTAGGTGGATGCGAAATATCTCTGCAAAATACAATGCCGTTATAACTGGGACAGTATTAATACAAGCCAAAAATAATTATACAAATACTCTCATCTGGATGCAACCTGACGGAAATTACCAAACCTATAGAAAGCGTCATGTATTTTCGATGGGTGGTGAACATGAAAAAATTACAGCTGGTACTGAAAAACTAATTGTTGAACTCATGGGCTGGAAAATATGCCCAATGATTTGTTATGATTTAAGATTCCCTGTATGGAGCAAAAATACCTACAACGAAAATAGCACATTCGAGTACGATCTTGCAATATATGTAGCTAACTGGCCAGCTGTTAGAAGCTATCCCTGGAAAACATTACTCCGTGCCAGGGCTATTGAAAATCAGGCATATGTTATTGGCGTTAACCGGGTTGGCACCGATGGACAGGGAAATAGATATAGTGGCGATTCAGCGGTGATCAATCCTAAAGGGATGTTGTTAAAGCAAGGAGGTCCGGATAAAGATGAAGCGTTGTCGGCAACCTTATCACTTGACGACCTTATTAATTTTAGAAATCAGTTTAATGTTGGTGCCGATTGGGATAGATTTACAATAGAATAACAGTAGCAAGCTCTAGTGATCCCAAAACATAAACAAATGTTCATTTATATTTCCAAAAGGTTAATCATTCCAGATTATTCGTTTATCACTCAAATGCTTGCAGTTGTTGTAGTCTTTTATATACGCCGTCCATTAAAATAAGTTTTGCATGGGTTCCTCTTTCAACAATTTCCCCTTTCTTAAGAACAATAATTTCATCAGCATGTTGTACTGTGGATAATCGGTGAGCAATTACAACAGTTGTGCGATCTTTCATAACATTAAATAATGCATTCTGAACAAGTTTTTCTGATTCTGTATCCAACGAAGAAGTAGCTTCATCAAGTATCAATACAGGTGGATTGGCAAGAACTGCCCTTGCAATACTAAGTCGTTGCCTTTGTCCCCCGGAAAGTTTCATGCCTCTATCACCGATATTTGTTTGATAACCCTTCTCGGTCTCCATAATAAACTCGTGAGCATTGGCAACTTTTGCTGCTGAAATGATATCTTTTTCAAGGATGCCCTTCTTTCCAAACGCAATATTATTGGCGATGCTATCATTAAAAAGAATGCTTTCCTGCGAAACAATGCCCATCAAACCTCTAACGCTATCAATTTTAAGATCTCGAATATTACTTCCATCTATCAAAATCTCACCTTCATCAACATCATAAAATCTCGGTAATAAATCGGCCATTGTTGATTTACCACCACCCGATTCACCAACAAGAGCAATAACTTTGCCTTTACCAATTTTCAGATTGATATCTTTTAGAACATATTCGTTTTCATACTTAAAGCTAATGTTCTTGTATTCTATCTCTTTATCGAATTTATCAATTGAAATTGCATTGGGTTTCTCCTCAATTACTTCTTCTGCATCTAATACTTCAAAAATACGCTCGGCAGAAGCTATACCCTTCTGGATACTGTAAAATCCCTGGGCGAATGTTTTTGCTGGAGGAATGATTTGAGAAAATATAACAATGTAGGTTATAAAGTCGGCAGCCTGAATCGTGGGGTTATCAGACAATACCATTTGCCCGCCAAACCAAAGAACAACAACAATAATTACCGACGATAAAAATTCGCTGAGTGGTGACGATAAATCACGGCGGCGATAAATACGGATTAACAGCTTTGAAAAACTATTATTTGATGACCTGAATTTTTCATCTGAATATTCGATGGCATTAAAAGCTTTAATAATTCTTAACCCTGAAATTGACTCCTCAATTGTTGACAATAACCCTGCGAACATTGTCATCCCCATTTTCGATTGCCTACGTAAACTTTTCCCAATTTGCCCGATAATAAGTCCGGTAATAGGTAGTATTATTAGCACAAACATTGTTAATTGAGGACTCATACTTATCATAAAAGCCACATAGGCAATTATGGTTACCGGATCGCGGATAATCATTTCCAGATAGTTCATTATGGAGTATTCCACTTCCTGAACATCGGTGGTAACCCGGGCGATAATATCACCCTTTTTATGTCGTGTAAAAAATGAAAGAGGAAGGATTAATATTTTAGTGTAAATGTCATTTCTGATTCCTTTGATAGCTCCAATACGCACATTGGCCATGAAATACATTGCAAAAAACCTTGAAATATTTCTTAACAAAAAAGCACCAATAAGCACAATACATATGTAAACCAACGCTTGTATTTTGCCACTAGTAACAATTACCTGACTAATTTGATAATTTAAAAAGCTTAAAAATGAATCGGTAGAAAACTCCAATACGGGTTTTTCGGTAACAAGTTCGTTTATACCAAACAATAGGTTCAAAAAAGGAATAAGCAATGCAAACGAAAATAGAGAAAACACAATAGTTAATATATTGAATAACACATTCAATCCTGCGTAACCATAATAAGGTTTAATATATGCCAGTACTCGGTAAAATTTCTTCATTATATTTTACGAAAGTTTATTTTGATGCAAATATAGATACATTGTTTTAAGGAAACATATTTGTAGCTTTATTGTTGTGAAAGATTTACTTATCTTTATCGGATTAATTTATCCTAAACCTAATATCATGAAAACACAAAACACAAAACACAAAACACAAAACACAAAACGTAGCAACCTTTAGAATGCGCATTATTTTATTTCTATTATTGATTTCTTCAATTGGACTAAGTGCCCAACAAACTGTTGTAAATATGGATCTGCCTGTGAGCAATGGTGGAGGTTCAACTATTGGAGATATTATTACGGCAAATGGTTTGGAAGTACTTAATTATGATGGAGCAGACTATGGACATGAGGAAACCATAAAAACCGCATATCCTGTTTATCATATTGTGGCAAATTCAGATGGTTCCAAACTCATGTTCTTTAATAAGCTTAATGCATATAATACAGGATTATATTCGTATACTGCACCCAATGGACCACTTACATATATTAATATTGAAACAGCAGTTGGGGATGTAATATACAACCCTTTTCAGGATCAATTCCTGATTTCAAAGTTTAAACCTGGTGAGGCTAATATTATTGTACTTAATGCAAGTGATAATAGTTTAGAAGATCCAATTATCATTACATCGGGGCAATATGCAAAAGAAATGTTTATATCGCCGCAAGGCCGTTTGTATATAACATCAAATATGCAATATGAAGATGGGCAACATCCCAAAATAAATATTTATGATGCCACCGATACACAATATGGTGTTGTGGCATCAGGTGTACTAACTGATTTTGAAACATATGAAGGTGGTATTTCCACTTATTATTTTGCTAATTTCGATTATAATCCATCTGATGAAAAAGTATATGCAACCTTTACCGTGCAAGAGCAAAAATTACAGCCATATAATACTGAAGCAAGTAGTATTTTCCGTAGCGAAGGTTCTGATCCAATCATCCCTCCCGGTAAACTGGTTGTGTTATCGGATGTAATTGTTAACCAATTTAACTTAACCGATTATCCATACAAGGTTATTTGCCCATCAAGCAAAGGTGCTGATGAATCATCGCAATACTATGGCAAACTATTTGTTGTTGGCGAAATGTTTTATGAATATGATTATTTAAACCCTCCCGCTAATTCATCAGAGATTGATAGTCATTCACACCATTTTATTGATATTGCATATAGTAGTACACACGATATGCTTTTTGGTGTAAAAGATAAAACTGTAACCGGTACCGTTGATAATAGAATTTTTGAAATTTGGACTATTACGATGGGTGAATTTGGACTTGAATTTAACATGTTTAACATAGATCATACGGACTGTAAAGGTCAAATTGCAAATATATTTTCTAACCCCTACGATGGGAGAATTTATGTTTACCGAAAAATCGATGCTCCGAAACTGGGAGATGGACAGGTAAGCTTATATTCATTTAACCCCAATAACCCAAATCCAACATGGGAAATAACTCCCTTAGGCATGGCAACCTATTTCCCTGATTATGATCACTCATACGATCTTCCCCATTTCTTCTTTAATAACATTACAACCCCACATATTAACCCTTACACCAATAGCATTTATTTGCCAAATGGTGGCCATATTAGTGTGAGTAAGGTGAGCTTTACACCTCTTGAAGAACTAAATCTGGATGCCGGAATTAACTGGATCTCAATACCGAGGCATGAGGGTAATGGTGTATCAGGAACTTATGACCCGTGGCCAACAGCATCAGTTTTTAACAAAACTAACTTTGGGAATCAATATAGTTCTTTAAGATTAGAGTATTATGATGTTGAAGCAACAAATCCAGAAATTGTTTACGCAAGTTATAATATTGAGGATCAACAAGCTTGGTATTATTCAGATAATGATATGAACCAAACTTATAGTTATCGGGGGTACAAACTATACACTTATCCAACAACTGCAAATACTCTAACATTAACAGGTAATGTTGAAGATCCAAATACTACTATTGAACTTATTGAAACTGAAGAAAACTGGGTTGGCTACTTTTTATTTGAAAAGCAGGATATTTTTGATGCAATAGCCGATTTTAAAGACCAGATTTATACTATTAAACATCAGGACTATTTTTGTTATTATGGAATACCAATGGAAGGGCCTCAACCTACTCCTTATGACCCATTCAATTGGTATTGTGATAAGCAAACCCACAATATTGCCTATGGCGAAATGGTTGTATTAAAGCCATATTCCGATATTCCCGACTTTAAGTGGAATAGTTATTTCAATCCTCCAACTCCTGCCATCGATGAAGAGGCAGAATACTATACTTATACCGAAACCGCCGACTATTCGGCATTTATTATTGAGCTCGACAGCACCGAAAATGCACTCGAAATGGGAGCATTTGTTAACGATAGTTGTATTGGTGCCTGCACAATAACACCCGAGGATACATTGGCAATAATAAAGGGTTATCTTGGCACAAACCCTGGCGACAGTGTTGTTTTAGAAGAGCATTTCGGTACCAAATCATCAAATAATCAACGCATAAGCGATTATTATGTGCTCAACCAAACTACACGAATACATGAAAAACGAGTTATTAAAACAGGAGAAAATAAGGATATGTATTTTATATCGTTTAAGGATGAAAAGGTGCAGAAAAATACCGACATAAAGCTCACTTTTAACATTTTCCCAAACCCTGCAAGTAAAAATATCAATATGGTTTATAATGTTAACAAAACTTCGATGGTTAGCATTATTGCGTATGATAATTATGGCCGAAAGATAGCTACTTTACTCAGTGCCGAACAACCAATTGGTTCGCATTCGTTTGAATGGAAACTAATTGGAGATACCGGCAAAAAACTAAACAAGGGACTTTACATAATAAAACTAAAAATCAACAATGATGTTATAAGTAAGAAAGTGGTAATTAATTAATGCCAAATGTGATGCTTGTCATTCTGAATGGAGCTTGCGGAATGAAGAATCTCTAATGGAGATTAACAATAGAGATTCTTCGCTCTGCTCAGAATGACAAAAATTCGATATATGGACATGCACAAAATGATAATTATAAATGCCAGTGACATACAACCAATGACTAATGACCAATGACCAATTATCAAAATAAAATTAAATATCCATTATTAATCATTCTCATATGTTTGATGCTGGGTTCCTTTGCCAACACGCTTACCGTAAAACATGACGGCAGCGGCGACTACACAATAATAAAGGATGCCATCAATTCATCAACAAATAGTGATACAATATTGGTATGGCCCGGTACATATTACGAAAATGTGGACTTTATAGGAAAAAATATCACTCTAGCCAGTCTGATGCTAACAACGGGTGATGAACTGTATAAATACACGACTATTATTGATGGCAATAAAACAGGTAGTTGTATTTTGTTTAGAAGTGGAGAAACAAATGCTGTACTTTATGGTTTTACGCTACAACATGGGAGTGGATTTTTAAATATTTATACCAATGAAACTTATGGAGGAGGGATTTTTATGGATCATTCATCTGCAACAGTAGTTAATTGTGTTGTAAAAGATAATAAAGCATCCCACTTTTCGGGAGGAATACACTGTGATGAATATTCTTTTCTTTCTCTTTCAGGAACCAGTATATACAGAAATCAGGCTTATGGAACAGGTGGGATATCCGTTGGCTACAAAAGCGTTACAACATTTGACAGCTTAAATAAATGTAGTATCTATAATAATTATTCCGGTGCAGGATGCGATATTACACAAGGTAACAAAGAAATGATTATGCATTTTGTATTTGATACATTCTCGGTTTTATTACCAACACCATACCATATTCATTCAACAGATGATTCTGGATTTCAGGTTGAGAATTATACTTTTAGTACAGACCATGCATTTTTCAGCCCTATAGATTCTGATGTATATGTTAATCCACTTACAGGAAACAATAATAACAGTGGACTAAACCCATCAAATGCTTTTAGTACTATTGCATATGCCTTATCGAGTATTGCCATTGATACTATACAAAAAAACACAATTCATTTGGCTAATGGATACTATTGTGATACAACTAATTACGAAGCATTCCCTCTTTGCAATCGCCCCTTTACAATTATTCAAGGCGAAAGTTGCAATGGTGTTATTCTTGATGGTAGATATTTAACATGTATTGCAAAGGGAAATACTGAAGTATCAGATTATAGTTATCAAAGAATGACAATAAAACACGGAGGTTATAAAAAATATAACGGGTTTGAATTTGGATCTGCATTTACTAACCTTTATCAACAAAACGATAATGTGTTAATAGATAGTGTTAATTTAACTCATTGTTGGAATGGTACATCAGGAGCGCTTACCCCCATTAATAGTAATAATGTAATTATTAAGGATTGTAGGTTTACAAATACACTAGGTGGAACAAGTGCTTCTCTTAGTGGTGCAGAAGGTGATACGTGCTGGGTTTACAATTGTAAGTTTATTGATAATATGCCTGATTTTAATAACCCAGGAAATATTGGAGGTATAGCTTTATCCTCCAGAGGAAGCAAAAATGTAGTTGTAAATACACTTTTTACAGGTAATAACCAAATGTCTATTTCAAATTGGTTATTTGCAGATCTATACTTATTAAACTGCACATTTACAAACAACACTTTATTAACAAATAATTATTCTTCAATTTCATCGCATGATGCAAGCCTTTATATGTATAACTGTATTAGTTATAACGAAGGAATCACTCCATTATCATTATCATATAATGAATCTCAGGATACGGTAAAGATGGAGATTTATAACTCACTAATCGAAGGTGGAATAGAAAGTATAGATGTTGAGCCTGGGCTTACAAAATTACATTACGATGTATCAAATATCGATGCTAACCCTCTGTTTTACGGTGGTACAGAATTTCCCTATAACCTAAGCGAAAACTCACCTTGCATTGATGCCGGCACACTTGAAATACCCGAGTGGATTGTACTACCGGAAACAGACCTGGCAGGAAACCCACGTATTTTTAATGATGCAATTGATATGGGTGCATACGAGTGGAATCCTACAGTTGGAGTTAATGAATACAACCCAATAAAAAAAGACAAGGAAAAATTACTTGTAGCTGCGCCTAACCCATTTAGTAGTAGAACAACTATAACAGCTACATATACACACAAAAGTAATTACAAAATTGAGATTTATAATAACTATGGGCAGCGTGTAAGAGTATTGTTTAATGGGGCAGCACTGCCCGGTAATTCGAAAATAATATGGAATGATGTAGATGATAATGGCAAACAGTTGCCATCGGGAATTTATTATGTGATTATGTTTGAGAATGAAGATGAGATAGAAAACCTAAAGATAATTCTAAGCGATTAAATATGATTCGTGGGTATCATATAAATATTAAGTTTTTGTATTTTTACCAATTCAAAAACTGGAAATAAAATGAAAAAAGTAATTCTATTGTACTGGGGAATGGGTGGTAACGTTGAAAGAACAGCCCACAAGGTTTACAACATGTTTGATCCTCTTACAATTGACATAAGTGATGTTGTTAGTTTCGATATTAATAATCTTGAGAATTATGATCTTATGATCCTGGGACACTCAACAATTGGTGCCGAAGACTGGCAAGAAGCTAAAGCCGATAATGAATGGAATGCATTTTTTAGAAATATTGAAGAAAAGGGCATAACAAACATCGTTGCAGCTTCATTTGGCTTGGGCGACCAGGTTCTCTATCCCGACCATTTTGTTGATAGCCTTGGCATCTACAATATGGAAATGGAAACCTTAGGCATTAAAACTATTGGCCGTTGGCCAACAGAAGGTTACAAGTATACCGATTCGGATGGCGAAAAAGACGGTAAATTTTATGGTCTTGCTCTGGATGTTGATAACGAACCGGAGCTTTCAGAAAAAAGAATATCCCAGTGGACTGATGCAATAAAAAAGAAATTAAAACTCTAACTAATAAATAAAAATTAAATGACCCGTTTTGCTATTGGCTTAACGGGTTTTGTTTTTCATATAAATACCTAAAGATTCCACAATCTAAAAAGGGGAACTTAGATTGTGCTGATAGAGTGCTTTAAATTCACAAGAATGTACCATGGAGTGTTGGATTATTGGGTGGATGTATTGCATAAAAATTATTTGGGATGTACATTTAAATACTTATTTTAACATCTTGATAACTATTCGGTTTAGATGCAATCAGTCTGCCAATTAGTATTTGAAAAATATTTTGCCACAGATTCGCAGATTTAAAAATTGATTTTAGTTAAAATTTATAACTTTTCTTGTAATCAAAAATGAACTTCAACTTTGCAAATAGATTAGATCTGGATACCATTTCAATCCTTATAATTTTTTCAACACTCCATAAATCCATTACTCCACTATTATTCTTCTTCAAAAAAAGAAATCATTATATTGCCATAATCAAAGAAAATGGATTTTAAATGAATATTCAAAGTAACTAACTTATTGTTGTTCATTAATTTTCAATTTGAAAAAATAATACTTCATTCAAACAAATAAATTTGCAACAAAATGCGTTTACTATACTGAAAACTCTCATATGAACATGTTTAAAAAAACTAGTGCATTAGCAATTATACTACTCGTAGCTACTAATATTTTTGCTGAATCTACAAAAGACACCATCACAATAATCAAATCTGATACTACAATCATTGTTGATGAAGTTCTGATTAGTAAAGATCAGGAATTAAATATATCCGAAATCGACACTTCTTATCAACTTTTTCAATCAGACATTGAATTGGCCAAAGGAGACTTTGATTTTTTGGTAGTTGATTCAGATATTGTCAGAACTCTTGATAGTCTGCTGTATGTTAGGTTCTACCAAGAGAACTTCTTTTCAGTCGACACATCCATAATGACTGATTATGGATTTAAACATGATGAAGTACCCACTTATCCCGATTCAATTTACGAGCAACGTATTGAAGCTCTTAACAGGGAAACTCCCTTCGAGTTAACATACAATAAAGAAGTTAAAAACTACATTAATCTATATGCCGTTAAAAAACCTAAGCTAACTGCTAAAATGCTTGGTTTGGCAGAAATATATTTTCCAATGTTTGAAGAAGCGTTGGACAAGTATAATATGCCTCTTGAAATAAAATACCTTGCCATAGTTGAGTCAGCACTAAATCCTTCAGCAGGATCGCACATGGGAGCAAAAGGACTCTGGCAGTTTATGTATGGAACAGGCAAGGTTTATGGGTTAACGGTTACATCATTGGTCGACGACAGATACGACCCTTATAAATCAACAATTGCCGCATGTGAACACCTAACCGATTTACATGATATTTATAATGATTGGTCGCTTGCATTGGCTGCATATAATTCTGGAGCCGGAAATGTAAACAGAGCTATTCGCCGAGCCGGAGGAACAAAAAATTATTGGGCTGTATGGCCATTTTTGCCAAGGGAAACACGTGGTTATGTTCCTGCTTTTATTGCGGTTAATTATGTCATGAACTATGCTTCTGAGCATAATATTTACCCAATGCGCCCCGGAATGTTCTATTACGACATTGATACTGTTACTATTAACGATGTACTTGCATTTGATCAGCTTAATGAGATGTTAGGAATACCAATGGATGAGCTAAAGTTTTTGAATCCTCAGTTTAAAATGAACATTATACCTGCTAGTGCAGAAAAAACATATACAATAAGAATACCACGTACTTACACTGCAGAATTTCTAAATAATGAGCAGCAACTTTATGCTTTCAAAACACGAAAAGGAATTGAGCGTGACAAGCTCCTTGTGGAAATTCAAAAGGTAAAAGATCGTAACATTCACATCGTTAAAAGCGGTGAAAGTCTAGGATTAATTGCAAAACGAAATCGTGTTTATGTTGACCAGATTAAAAGATGGAATAATTTAAAAAGCAGTACAATTTATCCCGGACAAAAACTTGTGCTATATGGTTCGGGTAGCAGTAATTTCTATCAAAAATCATCAACCCCTGTAATGCGTTCATCCGAGAAATCGAGTCATATTGTTAAAAATGGCGAAAATTTGGGATTAATTGCAAAGAATTATAGTTGTACAGTTACCGACTTAAAGGAATGGAATAATTTATCAAACTCAAAAATCTATCCAAAACAAAAACTCATTGTTTATAAGCCCGCTGAAAAAACAACGAGTTCAGTTAAGGTTGGAAAATATCTTTATCATATTGTACGCAAAGGTGATACTCTTTGGGACATTGCCAAAGAATACGATGGAGTAACGGTTGATAAAATAAAATCACTTAATAATCTTAAAAATTCAAACCGGCTAAACCCCGGTCAAAAAATAAAGATTGCTATTGTAAGTTAATTCTAATTCACCTCATCCAAAAAAGTTATAGTTATTTGTACACTTTAATGAGAGGGTAGATATTTGGTTAAAATGGAACGACTTTTGTGTACTATTTAATACACCGTAAATATATATTAAATGAAAACCATCAGATTATTACCAATTTTTGTATTACTAGTATCTATCCTTTCTTTAATTTCCTGCAACAGTGGTAAAAGCAAGTCCACCAAAGTACGATCAATAGGCAATACCTCAGAAGTGTTGGTAGTAATGCAAAACGATCAACAAAAAGATAATTTAATCGGACAGGAAATAAAAAAGTATCTCGGGGAGGAGCAATACGGTTTAATGCAAAACGAGCCACTGTTCGAAATAGCTCATATAAATGTAGTTAGTTTTTCGGATATGTTTAAAAAACACAGGAACATACTGATAATTAATATTGACTCAAAAGCCAAATCCACTATGGTGGAATCGTTTGAAGACAAGTGGTCGAGTCCACAACGTATTATTAGAATTACATCACCATCTGAAGATGATTTTGTAAACGATTTTCCTAAATATGCAGAAGGGATAATAACTGATTATAGTGAAGCTGAAAGAAGTAGAATATTAACTGTATTCCGACCAAGCTCGAAAAACAAAGTATTAAATGAGGTAAGAAAAAAGTTCAACCTGAATATTATTGTCCCTCAAGGTTTTTATGTCGCCAAAAACGAACCGGGCTTTATGTGGATAAGAAAAGAGGTTCCAGATTTTAGTCAGGGGATTGTGATAATTTCAGAACCTTATGCTGATAAAGAACAATTTTCGGAAAACAGCATTGTTGCTCGTACAAATCGTGACTTAAAGCAGTATATTCCGGGTGAGTCAGAAGGAACCTATATGGCAATTACCGATGAGTTTATTAAGCCCTTAACAAAACAAATTGAAAATTTTGCTTCAGAATATGCTATTGAAATGCGTGGGGTTTGGAATGTTGAACATGATTTTATGGGAGGGCCGTTTGTTAGCTATACTTTTGTAGATCCAAATAATAACCAAATATTAACCATCATGGGCTATGTTTATCATCCCAACAAGAAAAAACGAAATTTGCTGCGACAACTGGAAGCAATAATATATTCTGTAGACTTTAGGAATCCTGTTTCAGATAGTACAATAAACAAGTAATAAAAACCTGTGAATATAAGTTTGTATAGGGTGTAGTTGGCTTATTTTAACCAATTTTAAATGCAAATACACAATTTTGTAATTATTTAACAATCTCATACTAAAGCAAAAATCAATTATTACTAATTTTGCAACTATTATGGAAGATGAAAAATTTAATAAAGATTTGGACGAGTTGTTCAGATTATTTAAAAAACTTGTTGAAACTCAGTCGTTGGATAATGTGCCTGGAGTAGACGGTATGATGCTAAAACAATTCCGGTTTTTTTTTAGTAACTACGAAAACATGAAGGATCAAATTGGGCAACAACTTCAGGGCCAGTTTGGTGAGCCCGTAAAACAGATGGTAAGCGATTTAGTAAAACAATTAAAAGATCAGCTTGGAGAAGAAGAAGAGTTTACAACTATTGAAGATGTTGAACCAGTAATTCAAATTAGCAGCACCGGATCTTCCATTCAGGAAATCGACCTTATGTTATTGAATCCTGATCTAAGTGAAGATCAAATAAACGAATTGCTCGACAGGAGGGCAGAATTATTATAATTCATAAACCAAATTGTGGCTCGATTCAGTTTTAAAAAAAGAGTAGATACCTACCTTAAAAAAAAATGGTATAGTATACTTTCTGATATAGTATTTGTACTACTTCTAGTGTTATTAATAATACCATCCACACGGACGGAGGTTGCATCCTTTTTCATCCGACTTACTTCTTTTCCTCCATCCACGTTAGATATTGACGACCAAATTAAAATCAACAATCAATCAAAGAATTGGCAGATATTGGATATGGAAGGAAATGCTGTGTCCCTTGAATCCTTAAATGATAAACCTATATTCTTAAATTTCTGGGCCACGTGGTGTCCTCCGTGTATTGCGGAATTGCCTGGTATTGCTGAACTTTATGAAAAATATGGTAGTGAAATTAATTTTATTCTGGTTAGTAACGAAAGTAGAGCAAAAGTCAGGGTATTTTCTAAGAAGAATAATTTCGAGGAACTACCTTTCTACCAAAGTAACAACGTGCCAAATGATTTCGCCAGCCAAAGTATTCCTACAACATTCATTATTAGCAAAGATGGTACTATTGTTCTTAGCAAAAAAGGAGTTGCCAGTTGGAATTCAGGAAGAGTGGAGGATATTATTGAAAAATTAATTTCCAAATAATAATGATTACAGTTTTTAACAATCGTACAATAAAACACATATAATACCTCTAATTAGTATATTTGCAAAAAATCATAAAATGAAAAACTTTAAAACCATATTATTAGTAATCATTGTTTTTGTTTTTGTTGGAAATTCATTTTCACAAATAGTTAGCGAAGATGCCAAAAGGAAAATCACGATAGGTGCTGACTTTTTCACCGATCTATGGCAGAATATGCCAAATAATATGGATCTACGTACAATAAATCAGGGATTCAATATTTTTGGTATGTACAATTTTCAATTAGCCGAGAGTAATTCATTCTTTTCTGTTGGACTTGGGATCGACAACCATAATATGTACAGCAATACCCGAATTGAAAATATAACAGCCGACACTATTGTATTCGTGCCAATTGCACAGGTTTATCAAAGAAGTAAAATAAATCTAACTTATATAAGTGTGCCTCTGGAGTTTAAAATCAGATTGAAAAGTGGTGTTAAATTCGGTGCTGGATTTAAGGTTAGATATTTAATGAGTGCTAAGGATAAGTATATTGGTGACTTACCTAATGAAGATAGAGGAAGAACCAATGTTAAGAGAAAAAATATTTCCAATACAGAAGATTGGGCATATGGATTTACCCTTCGTGCAGGTTATAAGTCATTTAATTTATTTGGTTATTACCAAATTTCCAACCTATTTCAAAAAGGTCGCGGTCAGGAAATGTATCCAATATCAGTTGGTATAACATTAACTCCGTTTTAGCCTGCCTTATTCATAAAAAAAGGTGCTTCTTATTGGGAAGCACCTTTTTTTATGTCTATTAAAACCAGTATTAATATCTGTAATGTTCAGGTTTGTATGGCCCGTTTTCATTAACGCCCAAATAATCAGCTTGTTCTTTAGTTAGTTTTGTTAGTTTAACACCAATTTGATCTAGGTGCAAACGAGCAACTTCTTCATCAAGATATTTAGGTAAGCGATAAACACCAACATCATATTCATCTTTCTTTTCCCAAAGATCGAGTTGTGCAAGGGTTTGATTAGTAAATGAATTACTCATTACAAATGATGGATGCCCTGTTGCACAACCAAGATTTACAAGACGTCCTTCAGCAAGCAAGTAAATTGAATGACCATCAGCAAAAGTATATTTGTCAACCTGAGGTTTAATATTTAATTTCTCGGTAATTGCCTCCATTTGTACAACTTGGATTTCGTTGTCGAAATGACCAATGTTACAAACAATTGCCTGATCTTTCATTTGCGACATGTGTTTAGCTGTGATAACATCTTTGTTTCCGGTAGTTGTAACAAAAATATTTCCTTCTTTAACAGCTTCCTCCATTGTTGAAACTTCAAAGCCTTCCATTGCTGCCTGAAGAGCGCAAATAGGGTCAATTTCAGTTACAATAACACGAGCTCCGTAAGTACGCATCGAATGAGCAGATCCTTTTCCAACATCGCCATAACCGGCAACAACAACAACTTTACCTGCAATCATTACATCGGTGGCACGCTTAATCCCATCAGCTAATGACTCACGACAACCATATAGGTTATCAAATTTTGATTTAGTTACAGAGTCGTTCACATTAATTGCAGGAATCAACAATTCACCTTTTTCGAACATTTGATATAAACGATGTACTCCTGTTGTGGTTTCTTCACTTACTCCTTTCCAGTCTTTTACAGCTCTGTGCCATTTTTGTGGATCTTCCTTTAAGATAGATTTTAGTATGCTCAGGATTTCTCCTTCTTCTTCGCTTGATGGTTCAACATCAAGAATAGAAGGATTCTTTTCGGCAGCAAAACCCTTGTGTATTAATAAAGTAGCATCACCACCATCATCAACAATTAATTGTGGTCCTAATCCATCAGGAAATGATAATGCTTGTTTTGTACACCACCAGTATTCCTCAAGTGTTTCACCTTTCCATGCAAAAACAGGAGTTCCCGTTACAGCAATTGCAGCTGCAGCATGATCTTGAGTTGAAAATATATTACAGCTGGCCCATCTTACATCTGCTCCAAGGGCAACTAATGTTTCAATTAATACTGCTGTTTGTATTGTCATGTGCAATGAGCCCATTATTCTTACTCCCAGCAATGGTTTTTCAGCAGCATGTTTATTACGAATTGCCATTAAACCTGGCATTTCTTTTTCTGCTATTTCAATTTCTTTGCGTCCCCAATCGGCTAACGCAATGTCTGCAATTTTATATTGTAGATTTTCTACAGCTACTTCTGACATATTTATTTTTTTAATTTAAAATTCTGATTTTTCGGGCTGCAAATATATGAATAATTTAAGACTTGGATATATTGGATACTAGGGGTTAGGGCAAACGCATCTTAATTTATATACTATTTAGCGAATACTATAGTGAACGACCTGTATTAATTCTACAAAATGGTTTCTATTACAATGGCGGACAAAGTATTTCACGAAGGTCCACAAAGGGTGATATTAATATTATTTTACAAATAACAATCAGACCACACATTTTTGATGAATACGATTTCTTACCAAGGTAGAACTTTGTGCTACATTGTGATGCCCTTTGTGTCACCTTCGTGGCATTGATCAAAGGAAATATAAATCATGAAATTAGATGCATTTGTTAAAACATGGATATAAGTATCCCTATAATTTATCATGGATGTTATAAACAAATCATCATCTAACCTACTATTCTTTTTTATTTCGTCATAGGTCTCAACGATTCTTAGTGCCTGAATATCAAATTCTTTTGGAAGCATAAGTTATTGCCATTGGAAAAATATTCAAATCTGGTAAAATGATATTTATATGTGAACTAAAACTCTATTCTAAATACCTGACATTGTTATAAACCAACCATTCTAAAGCGATAATCTATTATATATTTCTTCTGTTTCTTTTTCAAACCCGGGTTTACCCAATAATGCAAACATATTCTTTTTGTAAGCTTCTACTCCTGGCTGGTCAAAGGGGTTAACTCCTAATATATATCCGCTTATTGCACATCCCATTTCATAGAAATAAATAAGTTGCCCCAGGGTATTTTCTGATATATTAGGGATAGATATTTTAAGGTTTGGTACACCACCATCAATATGAGCTAATGTTGTTCCTGTTTCTGCCATGTGGTTTACCTCATGCAAAGGTTTACCGGCAATATAATTTAATCCGTCCAAATCTTTTGCATCACTGGGTACTCTAAGTTTATGAGATGGTTTCTCAACGGATATAACTGTTTCAAATACATTTCTTAACCCTTCCTGTATGTATTGACCCATTGAGTGTAAATCGGTAGTAAAACCTACTCCGGCAGGAAAAATTCCTTTATTTTCTTTACCTTCACTTTCGCCATAAAGCTGTTTCCACCACTCGGTAAAATAGTATAGTTTAGGTTCATAATTAACAGTAATTTCTATCGTTTTACCCGCATTGTACAAAGCGTTTCGAGTAGCAGCATAGGCCGAAACAGGATTATCGCTTATATAAGTTGATGACTCAACATGATCTTTCATTTTTATCGCGCCTGCAATGAGTTCTCTAATATTAAAACCGGCAACAGCAATCGGTAGTAAACCTACAGGTGTGAGCACAGAATAACGTCCGCCAACATCATCAGGAACAACAAAAGTTTGGTAGCCTTCATCATCGGCCAACTGTTTCAACGCACCTTTTTCTTTATCTGTAATTGCAATAATCCTATCCTTTGCATCAAGTTTGCCATATTTACTTTCCAGATGGTTTTTCAATAATCTAAAAGCAATTGCTGGCTCAGTAGTAGTGCCTGATTTTGAAATAACTGCCAATGAATAATCATTATCATCAAGTAATGTCAGTAGCTCTGAAGTATAATCTTCACTAATATTTTGACCAGCATATATTACAATTGGATTTCCATCCCTTTTATTAAGATGCGCAAACGAGTGCGATAAAGCCTCAATTACTGCTCTTGCGCCAAGATAAGAGCCTCCAATCCCGATTACTACGAATATTTTCGACTTAATTCTAATTTCTTCTGCCAGTTCTTCAATTTTGTTTATTAAATTTTCATTGATTTCACTTGGTAGTTCCATCCATCCCAAGAAATCATTTCCTTTTCCTGTTTTAGCTTTAAGGGAGCTATAATGTTGGTTTATTTCTTTCTGGAAATCAATTACATCCTGTTGATTTATAGTATCCAAAGCATTGGAGTAGTCAAATTTTAAATCTATCATAATAATTAGTTTTATATGCGATCCTTAAGAGAGTGTGAAACTATAAATTTTTCCATTAACAGGTTACAAAATCTAAATATTATTGTGTTAAAATAATTCAATTATTTTTGCATAAAATTAACATTGATGGATGATTCAAACACACAATTAACTCCTGTCTCGGAGTTGGGGGAATTTGGCCTAATTGATAAGATAACTGCCGACATTAAAACGATAAACAAGACTACTTTGCTTGGGATTGGTGACGATGCTGCGGTTATTAAACCCAAAAACAATATGTTAACGCTGGTTTCAAAAGATTTACTTCTGGAAGGTGTTCATTTTGATATAATGTATACTCCATTGAAACATCTTGGTTATAAAGCGGCCATAGTTAATTTCTCTGATATAGCTGCTATGAATGGTAAGCCTAAACAACTTCTTATTGGAATTGGTGTGGGAGCAAAGTTTTCTGTTGAAGCGATCGAAGAGATTTATGTTGGAATTAGAAAAGCATGCGAAGTTTATGGTGTAGATTTAATTGGTGGAGATACAACATCAAGTGCTTCGGGACTGGTTATATCAGGTACTATAATTGGTGAGGTAGAAAAAGACAAGGTTGTATACCGAAAAGGAGCAAAAGTAAATGATTTGATTTGTGTTTCTGGTGATCTTGGTGGTGCATATATGGGATTACTAATTCTGGAAAGAGAAAAAAAGGCATTTCAGGCTAACCCGGATATTCAGCCTGATTTAACCCAACATGATTATCTGCTTCAGCGTCAGTTAAAGCCTGAAGCCCGAACTGATATAGTTGATCTGCTCGCAAAAGAGAAAATTGTTCCTACCTCAATGATAGATATAAGTGACGGACTTGCATCAGATGTTATGCATCTTTGCAAAGCATCTAATACCGGTTGTGTTATCTCGGAGGAAAAAATCCCAATCGATCAAACCACATTCGATCTTGCAAAAGAGTTTAATATAGTGCCAACAGTTGCAGCCTTGAATGGAGGTGAAGACTATGAATTACTTTTTACAGTTGATCAAAATGATTACGAGAAAGTTAATAATCTGGATAGCATCTCTATTATTGGATATATGACAGATGTGTCGGAAGGAGAACGACTTATAACAAATGATGATACATCAATTGAGCTAAAAGCCCAAGGTTGGGATGCATTAAAGAAAAAAGATTAATCTAATCAAATAGTTTTGTTTTGGTTGAAATAATTACCCTTATCACCGCTGGGCTATTAGTTGGTTTCATTAACACCTTGGCAGGTGGAGGTAGTATTATCTCCCTTTCGGTACTTATGATGCTCGGTTTGCCAGCATCAATGGCCAATGGAACCAATAGAGTTATGATTACAATTCAAACTCTCACGGCCACAACAAGCTTTAGACAGCAAAAAGTACTCGAAACCCGAAAAGCCTTGCTGTTATCCATTCCAGCAGTATTAGGCTCCCTACTTGGGGCCTGGTTTGCGGTTGATATCCGTGAAGATATTTTTGAAAAGGCAATCGGTGTAATTATGCTGATAATGCTGGTTTTCATTCTGTACAAGCCACAAAAATTTATTTATGGCAGATCGAATATCAGCGAGAAACCACTTACCTGGTCTACCTATGTAATATTCTTTTTTATTGGAATTTACGGAGGTTTTATACATATGGGTGTTGGTTATTTTCTGCTTGCAGGAATTGTAGGTTGCGCCGGCTTTGATTTAATTAAAGCCAATGCAATAAAAGTATTTGTTGTATTGATGTATGCCCCGTTTACTCTCATAATTTTTTTGTGGTATAATCAGGTTAACTGGAAATATGGATTGCTACTGGCAATTGGTGGTGTAATTGGTGCATTAATTGCTTCCCGGCTTGCAGTTTCAAAGGGTGTGGTTTTTGTTAAGTGGGTAATTGTTATTGTAATTTTGATTACTTCGGCTGATATGTTTGACCTGGTTGATATTAAAAGTGTTATTTCAGGTATTATTTCTAAATAACAAGCATAGAACATACATTGGTTTAAAAAGTGAATGAAATTCACCAAATATTAATTCTAACGGCCGGAAGTCAGAAGCTTGAAGAATTTCTTCTGACTTCAAGCTTCAAGCTCCGGACTATAATTATAAATAATGTTCATTGAAACTAAAGTATCCGCAATGAAACCAGTCTGACTGCTGGCAGGTTGCAGGGTACTACTTTAACTTGATAATAAAATAACTAATATGAAACATCTTGTAACTGTATTGTTTATCACATTATTAGCAATTATTTCATGCAATAGTAATAATTCTGAAAAGAAGCCAGAATATGTATTGGTAATTCATGGTGGAGCAGGAACTATTTTGAGGGAAAATCTTTCTCCTGAAAAGGAAGAAGCATACATTAATAAGCTAAATGAAGCATTATTAGCCGGAGAGAATATTCTTAAAATGGGAGGAAGCAGTCTGGATGCTATTACAGAAGCAATTTTGATAATGGAAAATTCACCATTGTTTAATGCCGGAAAAGGAGCTGTTTTTTCTGAAGAGGGCATAGTTGAGATGGATGCTTCCATAATGGATGGAAGATCAACAGAAGCGGGTTCTGTGGCAGGTGTTCACACAATTAAAAACCCAATACTTGCAGCGAGAGCAGTGATGGAAAATTCCAAACATGTTCTACTTACAGGAGATGGGGCCGATAGTTTTGCCGGCAAACAAGGCCTTGAAATAGTTGATAGCAGCTATTTCTTTACTGTGGATCGTTGGAAAAGCTACAAAAAAGCAAAGGCCGAAAATGAAATTAAGAAATACGGCACAGTTGGTGCTGTGGCTCTGGATAGTTATGGCAACCTTGCAGCGGGAACCTCAACCGGTGGAATGACCTATAAAATGAAAGGCCGTGTGGGCGATTCACCAATAATTGGTGCAGGAACTTACGCTGATAACAGTACCTGTGCAGTATCAGCAACGGGTCATGGCGAGTTTTTCATAAGAAATGTGGTTGCGTATGATATAAGTGCGCTAATGAAATACAAGGAATTATCTTTAAAAGAAGCTGCAGATTATGTAATTCTTAACAAGCTTAAAAATATTGGTGGAAGTGGTGGGATAATCGCTGTTGACCATGAAGGAAATTATACAATGACTTTCAATACACCGGGAATGTACCGAGGTGTAGTAACTTCGTCCGGATTGATTGATGTGAAGATTTTTGGAGAAACAGAACAGTAAAAAAATTGTTTTATATTTGCCTAATTAGCAAGTAGTTTACTCAAAAATTGTTTTACTACTTTCAAACCTAATAAAAATGAAAACATATCTATTTCCAATTATTTCATTACTATCCATTTTATTAATAACCGGAGCATGTAAAAAAGATGATGATAGTGTTCAAACGCCTGACATTTATGGCTCATGGACGGTATTACAAACCGATTACCAAGGTATTCAATACAACGTTGAGTTGCGATTTAATACCGATAACTCATACGACTGGATATTGCTCGACACCGTTGAAGGACACACTAATTCACATGCTGAATTTAATCTTGTGGAAAATATTATGGTAATCACGTCTGATCCAGACTGCAGCGCTAAAGGAGAATACTACTTAATTAAAGAGTTGAATAAGCTTGCTGTAATATCTATAACCGATGGCTGTGAGCCAAGAGCTGCAGCGTTGGAATATCTATGGGAGAAAAAATAACCCCCTAAGAATTTTAATTCCCAGAGGGTAAAAACCAACAATTAATTTGATTAAACTAAAATTTTTTCGATTATTTAGTGGCAACTACGATTTTACGGGTAATTTCATTGAGCCCGCTCGTTACCTTTACCAGATAAATATCGTTACTTAAATCTTTAACGCTAAAATTAACCTCAAGGCTTTCTTCCATATTTCGTGAATTGTAGAGGTCTCTTATAGTTTCTCCATCCTTTGACAAAAGTGTTATCTGAACATTTTCACCCATAGCGCCATTTATGGCAATTATTGCATTTTGCACTATTGGATTTGGATAAATATTTACTTTAACTACATCCTCAATCAAAACTGATTCCTGTTCTTTTTCAGGATCAAATAAAAGAAAGGCAACAGGAGTTATGGAACCATGTTTATTCCCTCTTTTCATTCCCATATGTCCACATGGATTTTCACATTGATTTTTCATCCCGCGTACTCCTTTGTTACTCTGCCTATCAAAATTATTATTTATGGTTTCCATATGTACAAGTAGCTCATCACTATGCGCAATAGCAATTTCTCTAACTTCCATCATGCTATTACGCATATCTTCGCGCAAGCCATCAAAATTTGGATCATTAGCTCGTTTTCCGGGCACAAAATCCTCACTTTCATGCCAGTTTTTAAACATTACTTTTCTTACCATACGCTTTTGTCGTGCGGTTTCAATAATTTCTATTTCTTCGGCACTAAGTTGCTTGTCAAATATAATGCGCTCTTTTGCAATTACATCAAAATTGTCAGTTGATATATTGGCCATTGCCCCTCCTCTATTTTGTGAATTATTCATCTTTCCCGACATTTTTCTGCCTTTGTAATTTGATCTATTCTCAGATTTGTTATATCTATGAGGCATATTGAATGACTTTGAGGAATCCCAAAGTAAAAGCCATTCGGGATTGGAGATTTTGTTGAACAACATATCCTTACTCATATCACCAGACTTTCCATTCATACCACTAATCCCATTGATACTGTGCAATTCCTTTATATCACTAATCCATTTTTGTTTATTTGCATCTATGAAATTCTTGTAGGCATCATTCTGCTTTGGATGAGCATCCGTAATCCTTTTAATAACTTCTCCGTAAGCATTTCCATTTGGGCAATCAGGTCTATTGCCATGTTGATTGTAGTTTCCTCTGCCTTTTCCATTTTTATTGCCTCTTGAAAATTCATTTCGACCTGCTATTAGGTTTTCTTTTATTGCTACTAATTCCTCATTTTCAGAACCAGATAGTTTTTTTAAATAGTTTTTTTGCTGTTTTTCAATAAGAGGAAATACATTTTTTTCTAAATAGTTGTGTACTTCATTTCTCGTTTTTTCGCGTGATTCACTTTGAGAAAACCCTACAGCATATATGATTAATGCCACAATTACTATTGATACCTTTTTCATGATTTTTATATTTAAATTTGATATTCACTAGTTAGACAATCTACTTTGATATATTATTCCAACAACCATGTAAAAAGACTAGATAATGTTAATCTTTTGTTAATGTGTTATTAAACAATCTGTTGGCGTTTTTTACACTTATTTTTGCATAATTAGGAAACGTCAAATTAAAGTTTAAATACCGATGTTATAAAATGTATTAGTTTAGTTGTTTTGTAAGGATATGTCGTAAAATAAGACTAATAACAAAGAATATTATTAAAAGAACACTGTCGTTAATTAATGAAAATCAAAATTATATGAAAGCTAAATTACTCAAATATGTATTTTTCTTTTTGGGGATGACTACAATAATACTATTGAATTCATGCACTTACGATAATACTGAAGACCTGTACCCACAACCACCATCATGTGATACAATTAATGTAACTTTTACAAAAGATGTATTTCCCGTTATTGATGCAAATTGCACAGTGTGCCATAGTGGTTCAGCACCTTCAGGAAATGTGAGTTTAACTAACTATGTCGATATAGTTGTTGCCGCACAAAATGGAAGTTTAATTGGCGTAATTGATCACCATGCGGGATGGTCGCCGATGCCAAAAAACGGTGCTAAACTTGATGAATGTACTATAAAAAAACTTAAGGTATGGGTAGCAGCCGGGACTCCAAATAACTAAAAATTAATATCATGAAGAATTGGTTAAAAGTAATAGGATTTGCCATTATTGTTGGCAGTATAGGATTAACCTATGCCTGGTTTTTTATTTATAACAAACCACATGATGATATAGAAAAAGCAAAACCTGATTATATTATTTCGGCAACTGAATGTTACCAACATTATGTAGCTGGTAAAAATAACGAATTAGAAAATTATACAGGAACAGTACTTCAAATTGTTGGTGTTCCTACCTCCATTGAAAAAAATGATTCGTTAGCGGTAATTGTCTTCGCTTTTGACTCAGGGATGTATGGTGATGAGGGCATTAGATGTACAATGCTACCTTCACATAACGAAAAAGCTAATAATATAAGCCTGTCTGAAAAAGTTACCATTAAAGGATACTGCTCAGGATATAATGATACAGATGTTATACTCGAACAATGCTCAATAATAAATAACAACAATTAAAAAATGAATTGAAAACATCAGGTTAACTCTTTATAAATACTAATACAAAATAACTATTCAATACTATAACAATCTAAATACAATGAAAAACACATTACTTACCATAGTTACAATCTTGGCATTCCTGTTTCAATCAAATGCTCAGCAATTTATCACAAAAAGCGGAAATATTTCTTTCTATTCTGATGGCCCACTGGAAAAAATAGAAGCTCATAATAATCAGGTTAACTCGGCATTAAACACCGAATCAGGAGATATGGTTTTTAAGGTACTTATGAAATCGTTTGTATTTGAAAAGGCTTTAATGCAGGAGCATTTTAACGAGAATTATGTTGAAAGTGATAAGTTCCCCAGTTCTACATTTAAAGGAAAAGTAGTAAATGTTAAGGAAATTGATTTCACAAAAAACGGCACTTATGATGTGGCAATTGAGGGAAAGCTAACAATTCACGGTATCACAGAAGATGTTAAGGAAAAAGGCACATTCGAAGTATCAAAAGAAGGAATACATGGAATGGCTAAGTTTGATATCGCAATTGCCGATTACAATATTAGTATCCCGGGAGCAGTAACCGGAAAAATTGCAGAAGAAATTGAAATTAGTGTTAATGTAATGCTAAAGCCATATAAAAAATAATCAAACTAAATATCATAAGATGAAAAAGAGTTTAAAAATTATATCCCTATTTTTACTTGTTGGCGCAATGTCATTATCTGCCAGTGCTCAAGATGATTTGATGGGTCTTTTTGATAATGAAAAGCCAACAACCGATTATACACAAGCAACTTTTAAAACAACCAGAATATCTCTGGGGCAATCAATAGAGAGTCCTGCAAACGGAAATCTAATCTTTGATATACAACATCATTTTGGAAGGCTAAATGGGGGTGCTTACGAGTTTTTCGGCCTTGATCAGGCAACTTTAAGATTAGGCCTGCAATATGGAATAACAGACTGGCTTACTATTGGCTATGGCCGTTCAACTCTTGAAAAAACATATGATGGGTCTGTAAAAGCAAAGATTTTCAGGCAGAGTACAGGTGAAATTAGTATGCCCTTTTCGATAAGTTATTTTGGTAACATTGGAATAAACACTTTAAAGTCGGCAGATACAAGTAGAACAATTAAATTTTCATCACGACTATCATTTACAAATCAACTATTAATTGCCCGAAAATTCAGCAGTGCTATTTCAATACAGCTAACTCCTACTTATATTCACCGCAATCTTGTGGAGAAAAAAACTGACGATAATGATGTTTGGGCACTTGGGGCAGGGGGCAGGTTCAAACTAACAAAAAGGGTGAGCCTTAATCTTGAGTATTACTATATCCTTTCTGAGCAAACTGCAAAAGACTATTACAACTCATTTACTATTGGTTTTGACATTGAAACCGGAGGACATGTTTTCCAGTTGTTTTTCACAAACTCACAGGGAATTGTTGAACAACACTTCATCCCAAAAACAACCGGTAACTGGTTGGATGGTGATATTCATTTTGGTTTTAATATTTCGAGGACATTTGTATTGAAAAAGCCTAGGGAATTTAAAAAGTACTAGTAGTTAATTGGTCTTAATAGCTTTCTTAATTTTACATGGGTTTTAACAATTTGATGGTTGCTCATGTTGATAGCTTTGGAATTGTTCTGGGGTCTTCAAAAAGAACAAATGTCAATCACTATGTAAAGGTTATAGATGGCAGCAGCGTGTTCTTTCTGCTTTTATATTCGATGTAAGAATGTCAACGTAACAGTATTCGTACCAAGGAAGACATATTTAATAGCCCAACATTTAAGTTCCTTTTCAATCTTGACCAAAGCAAAACAGTAAAATACAACTCCATATCAGAAAGGTTGTCAGTAATAAACCTGGAATTCTTTGAGCAGGCTTATGAATTAATATATAATAAGTACAGTAAATATTACCGGATAAAAGAAAATGCAAAGCACAAGATAATTAGTGAAATTGAGAATGGAGAGGCAAGGACTGTTGGCATCCTGAATTTGGATAAAAACCTTGTTATCAGGTTATTTGGCGGTAAGGGAAAACAAACTTAAGAGGACTACAGGTTGATAACCACAACAAATCCAACAACTGGTAAAAAAGTACTTCTTTCGGATTTGCTATGCGCTGTAACCGCATTTTTGTTGATTTTTGAGTTTGTAATTTAACTTCAAATTTACTAATAATTTTTCTATGAAGCCATTGCCGCGGCTATGGCTTATGAGCTGTTGTTGGGCTTAGGTGTTTATTCCTTAATGCTATTAAGAAATTCGTCAGGAGTCATAACAGGTATTTGAGATTTCTTAAAGTCTTTGCCATTTCTAGTTATGATAATATCACATTCTGTTCTCAATGCACTAAAATATTGTAGTGAATCTTCAAAGTCTGAAAATTCCGAGTTTAATCCTTTTTCAATTATTAGTTCATCAAGCTCACATATTTCAGAAATTACTTTGAACTTCCTTAACTTATCTTTTGTCCTTTCTAGTCCTTCGTATTGAGTCAGAAAATAACTTACAGTAGCATAAGATAAAGCCGAAACGATTATTGTAAGTGACCTTTTGTCTGCCAATGTTGCAATTTTCGCAGATGAAATATAAAAAGGATCTCGTTCACCAAGAAAATCAAGCATTACATTTGTGTCCAAGAATAATTTCATGATTATTTATGTTTTTCCTCTAAATGATTTAAGATCTCTTTTTTGTAATCTAAGTCAGCAGGAATTTTCACACCTGTTGACATACTTTTCACAAATGGTGATATTTCAATATCAGATTCATCATTCTTATTGTCTCGATTAATTAATGATTTGAGATATGATTCTATAATTCTTGAAAGGCTACGTTTCTGATTAGTTGCATATTCTTTGGCTTGTTCGATTACGAATTTGTCTAGTTTCAATGTTAATTTAGTGTCCATGGCTTAATTATTATACGTGCAAATATACGTAATTAATCCGTATAATGCAAATTTGTGCTGATTTTCCGCTCTTACGCCCAACTAACACATCTTTACCCTAAAAGTCGAAGAAGTACTGGGGTTCTACAGAAAACGTTGGGATATTGAAGTATTCTTCAGGTTTTTAAAACAAGAATTAAACGAATTGCTAATCAAACTCGTCGTATAATACTGTGGAGGAGATACCAGCCTTGTATTCAGATGACGCAAATTCACCTAACAAAAAACCTCAGCTTATAATTTCTTCCGAACACCCCTGATTTATAATCCGATTATAAAGAGCTTAGGAATTATATTCCTTTGAAACAGGAACATTTAGTATCTTACTCCTCAATTGCCGCAACTCCCGGAAGCACTTTACCCTCAATAAATTCGAGCATAGCACCACCACCGGTTGATACATAGCTTACCTCATCCTGTAAGTTGAATTTATTTATTGCCGCAACCGAATCACCACCACCAATAAGTGAAAATGCTCCATTTTTAGTTGCATTAGCAATTGCATGTGCTACTTCTATGGTTCCCTGTGCAAAGCTTGGCATTTCAAAAACACCCATCGGACCATTCCAAAGTATTGTTTCCGAAGCTCCAATTAAATCTTTAAAAGCTTGTCCTGTTTCCGGCCCAATGTCTAGCCCCATCCAACCATCAGGAATTTCATGTGAGTTGCAGAATTTTGTATTAGCGTCATCGTCAAATTTATCAGCAATAACAGCATCGGTAGGAATGTGGAAACAAACATTATTTTCTTCAGCTTTTAGCATCGCATTTTTGGCAGTTTCAATAAGATCGTTTTCCACCAGAGAATTACCAACTTTTCCACCCAGTGCTTTGATAAAAGTAAACATCATGCCACCACCAATTATTATATTATCTACCTTGTCGATCAGGTTATTTATAATCTCAATTTTACCCGACACCTTTGCTCCACCCAATATTGCTGTAATTGGTTTCTTTCCTTCTTTAATTACTTTGTTGATGTTGATAAGTTCATTATTCATAACATAGCCAAACATCTTGTTATCAGGGAAGAACTTTGCAATAATTGCTGTTGATGCATGTGCACGATGTGCTGTTCCAAAGGCGTCATTCATATAAACATCTGCAAGCTTTGATAGCTTTTCAGCGAATGCTTCATCACCTTTGGTTTCTTCTTTATAGAAACGAAGATTTTCGAGTAAGAGAACTTCTCCTGCTTTTAATAAATCGGCTTTCTGAACTGCTTGTTCTCCGATACAATCATCTGCAAACTGAACATCAACACCAATTTGTTTTGATAATTCAGGAATAAGATGATTTAATGAAAACTTATGCTCAGGACCATCTTTTGGTCTGCCAAGATGCGACATCAGAATCACTGCTCCTCCCGAACTTAGCACTTTCTTTATTGTTGGTATGGCTGCTCTAATACGAGTATCATCAGTAATTTCAAATTTGTCGTTTAATGGAACATTAAAATCAACTCTGATTATTACTTTTTTATTTGTGAAATCGAATGTATCTATATTTTTCATGATGGTATTTTTATACAGGTTAGAAAATATTTTTACAAAATTAATAACAATTTCGTCGCCTAAATTTATAAGGCAAAAATTAGTTGGTATTTTTTCCATATCATTCAATCAAAAAATAACTCAAATTCTAAAGTCACACTTTAATCTTTAATCGGTATAAGCATTAAAAAAGCCCTGTGAGCTATTTACCACAGGGCTTTTTATAGGCAACGTTTTATTTTAAAACCAAATACCTAATCTAAGAGCATTATTAAAATTTAAACCAAATGTCAGGTCTGAAGCTTTTGGATATTTAGTATCCAGATTTCCATCTACCTTTATAACTACTTCTTTATAATTCTTACTATCTAAACCCATACCTAATTCAAATCCCATATATAAGTGTTTGATTATGTAAATGTCGGCTCCAAGCACAACATTGGCTTTAATTGAATTATAGGCTCTTTCATCTGACATATAAGAATATACTGGGTTTCCAAATTGATCAATGCCAATAATCATCATTCCTGGCCAGGCATTTTCAACCTCTGTTTTCCTTTGTATAACTCCAGATACAGGGTACGAATTGTAAACATGGTCAATACTCTCATAACTTGATCTTTTCATTTCATAAGTGGCGTTTACACCAATATATGGTGAAATTCTACTTTCAGGTAAAAAATGATATTCTAGCCCACTTCCCAATCCAAATACGGTAAACCTTCCATCCTCAGTATCAAAAACAAGGTAATTCTGGTAAGAACTTGGGGATTCGTAATGCTGTTTTTTTGAGTCGAAATTAAAATTGAGATTTAAGACTAGTTTATCAGACAGAAAATACCTTCCGCGGAAAGCATTGAGATTAATAGGGCCACTATTGCTGAATGGTAAAAAATCAACTTCAAAACTAAACGAACCTTTTGATGGACTAATATTATTTTTTTTGTTTTCTTCCTGTGCATTAGTAAGAAATGCAGTAAATAAAACTGCAAGAATAATTGTTGCTTTTAACTTCATAATTTTCTATAAATTGGTTAATAATTGTGATTATTTTATCAAACGAAATTACTAATTTTAACACTCGAAATTAACAAAAAATTAACAGCTATGAAATTGCCAAACAAGCTCACCCTTTTATCAATTATTACTATAACAATATTGCTCATATCTATTGTTGGATGCAAAAAGAAAGAAGAAACTTTTTCATTGTATACGAATAATAGCAATCTGGTTTTTGATTATGATGAATCAAGAAAATCAATAGTATTTAGTAATATCTCAGAAAACAATATAAATTGGACCGTTGAGGCTAATGATGAGTTTATATATTTTGATAAAAAGAGTGGCAGCTTAGGATCAAATAATACCCAATCGTTAGATTTTATTTTAAGCAGAGATATGATCAGTGGTGATAGCATTGTTTCGAAGGTTATTATAAATAGCAGTGAAGGAGATAACATTGAATTTAGGGTTCGTATAAATAATTATCCCGAAGAAAAGATTCGATTAGGATATAAGGTAAGAGATGCTGATTATTGTAAATCACAAAACAGTTTGTTTTTGTTACCCAATAATTCATCAGATTTTATTGAAGTACTAAGTATTAAGGAAAAAAAATTCAGCCGAATTGAAATACCAGGTAATATTCGCCTTGATAATATAACAATATCGTACAATGAAAAGTATGTTGGAATGTTTGGAGATAAGTATGTATTATTACTCGACATTGCTACAAATAAAATAACCGGAGAGCATTATATAGGCACAGAGATTTCGAGCATTGTTTTTGCCCCAGGTAATAAATTATATATATTTCCTAACTATAGTAATAGTATTGATATGTATTGCCTTAATACGGAAACAGGCAATTTACAAGAGTTTGATATTGCTAGTTTTTATAATGATGATCTGAAAGCAAAATTACATCCATCTGAAAAATATATTTATGCAGTGGATGATTATTATTATGGATTGATGAAGTTCAACATAGTTAATACCGAACCCGAACTTGTTTATAAAGAGAATACTCAGGGTTTTGAAGACGATATTTGGATTTCTGACGATGGTACTCAACTCTTCTCAAGATCAAATACTTACTTGAATATTGATGCCGAATTACCGGGTAATGACATATTAAGTAGTGTAAGTTTCGATTTTAACTTCGGGTTTATTAACGATATTGATTATAACGAGTTAAAAAATGAATATTATATTGTCCCTGATTATGATAACTATACTCCAACTGATAGGTTTCTTGTATTTGATGAAAATTTAACATTTAAAGAAACCATATATTCCGAGGATTTCATTTATATACAGTATGGTCAAACGGAATATAACTATTATAAAGCATTGGTTAGAAGGGTTTTTGTAACTGCAGATAATTTGAAAATTATAACTCTAACCACACCCGAAAATGGAAATTACTATAATTTGGGTGAAGCAATAGAGATAATTTCACGATAATTTTACGGTTGCCTTCTCGGATATTAGGAATTAACAGGTTATCCAATTAATTTGGGACTGAAGCAATGAGCTTTTTAGTATAATCAGATTTTGGATTATTATAGATCTTATCGGCATCACCAATTTCCACAATTTTACCGTCTTTCATAACCATAATTCTGTCGCTCATAAATCGCACAACACTTAAGTCGTGAGAAATGAAAATATAGGTAAATCCAAACTCATGCTTTAGCTCATTTAGCAGATTAAGCACCTTTGCCTGAACACTTACATCCAATGCCGAAACTGCCTCATCGCAAATAATAAACTTTGGATTAAGGGCGAGTGTTCGAGCAATAACAACCCTTTGTCGTTGACCTCCTGAAAACTCATGTGGATAACGATCGAAGTGTTCTTTTTTTAGCCCAACTTTATCTAATAAAAGCAGAGCCCTTTCCTTTCGTGAAAGGCGATTACCATATAGCTTATGAACCTTCATAGGTTCCATAATTGCATTTCCAATACTCATCCGTGGGTTTAGTGAGGAATAGGGGTCCTGAAATACAATATTTATTTCTTTTCGTTGCTTTATTAATTGTTGAGAGTTAAGCGATAATAGGTTTTTCTCATCAAAAAAAACTGATCCTGCACTGGGTTCAATTAATCTTAGGATACTTCTTCCAAGTGTTGTTTTCCCACAACCCGATTCACCTACCAAGCCAAGTGTTTCGCCCGGATAAACACTAAAACTAACATCATCAACAGCACTCACAAAGCTTGTTGATTTCCCCAAAATATTTTTTGAAAGGCTATATTTCTTATCAAGATGTTCTACTATCAATAACGGATCATTACTATAGATTTTTTCATGCTGCTTGATTCTATTGTTAGAATTATAACTAGGAACATCATTATCAATAATTCCATCAATAAAATCTTCAATTACCGAAAGTCGGTCAACACGCTTATCCAATGGTGGTCTACATGCCAATAATCCTTTTGTATAGGGATGTTGAGGGCGTTCAAATACATCCTCAATACTTCCCGATTCAACAATCCTACCCTTATACATTACCACTACCTCATCGGCAACTTCTCTTATTACTCCCAAATCATGGCTTATAAAAATTAGCCCCATACCCAGGTCTTTTCGTAAGTTATTAAGTAGCCCAATTATTTCCTTTTGAACCGTTACATCCAAAGCCGTGGTTGGTTCATCAGCGATAAGCAGGTCGGGATTGTTAGCAATAGCCATGGCAATCATAATTCGCTGCTTCTGTCCACCCGACAGCTGATGAGGATAACTCTTAAAAATCTGCTCAGGACGTGGAAGGTTCACTTTATTAAATAACTCAATTACTTTAAGGTGAGCCTCTTTTTTGCTTACTTTTTGATGTAACAGAATGCTTTCTATTACTTGTTTTCCGCACTTAATAACAGGATTTAGAGCCGTCATTGGCTCTTGAAATATCATTGAAATTCTATTTCCTCTATAATTTCGGATTTCGTTTTTGCTTAGCTTTGATAGTTCTGTACCATCAAAATAAATATCCCCGGAAATCAAGTTTGCTTGTGGAGGAAGAAGCTGAATAATTGAAAGTGCGGTTATAGATTTCCCCGATCCTGATTCTCCAACTATACCTATGGATGCACCCCTGGCAACCCTAAGGCTCACATCATCAACAGCCACAACTTTTGTGCCTCCCGATCCAAACTCTATACTTAGATTGTTAATTTCTAGCAAAACAAATATTAGTGTTGATAATAAGTAAATTAATAGTACTTTTGCACCGATTTTTCAGAACCAGATAAACCATAAAAATGACAGATCCAAAAGTAAGTATTTTTGCCGGTCGTAAAACCCGTTATCTTGCAGAAAAAATTGCCAAGAGTTACGGAATTGGTCTTGGTAAGTCAATTGTCACTAATTTTTCTGATGGGGAGCTTCAGACTTCGTATGAAGAAAACATAAGAGGTAAAGATGTATTTATCATACAATCAACATTTCCTCCGGGCGATAATTTGCTTGAATTACTCATGATGGTTGATGCAGCAAAGCGTGCGTCTGCTCGTAAAATTATAGCCGTAATACCTTATTTTGGTTATGCTCGTCAGGACAGGAAAGATAAGCCAAGAGTATCTATTGCATCAAAATTAATTGCAAACTTATTAATAACTGCAGGTGTAAACAGGGTTATAACAATCGATTTACATGCTGATCAAATTCAGGGATTTTTTGATGTTCCTGTTGATAATCTTTACGCATCTAATATTTTTATGGATTATATCAGGGAACTAAATTTACCAAATCTGGTAATGGCATCCCCTGATACAGGTGGTACACGTCGTGCCGCTTCTTATGCAAAAGCACTAAACACCGGGTTTGTAATCTGTTACAAACAAAGGGCAAAACCAAATGTTATTGAGAAAATGGAACTTATTGGTGATGTTAAAGGTAAGGATGTGATTATTGTTGATGACATTATTGATACAGCAGGAACCATTACAAAAGCAGCCGATCTGATTATTAGTAATGGGGCAACTTCGGTTCGCGCTTTTTGTACCCATCCAATATTCTCGGGTAGCGCATATGATAAGTTAAGCAAATCGAAATTTGATGAAATTATTGTTACGGATACTGTTCCACTAAAGCAAGATCTTGGTAAGATAAAAGTACTAAGTACAGCTGACTTATTAGCTGAAGTAATAAATCGCGTACAGAATTTTGAGTCGATAAGCTCATTGTTCGATATAAAAGAGAAATAGATTAACAAATTATTATACTATTAATTAAAAATTTCAAAAATGAAAAAAGTATCAATTAGCGGTTCTCTAAGAGAGAACGTAGGGAAAAAGGATGCTAAGAAAAACCGTAGAGAAGGAAATA
>FLOH01000533.1_pt1 | contig 79493 bp, 70 predicted proteins | sample 756751 | NCBI WGS metagenome assembly FLOH01 (sample SAMEA4026879, study PRJEB14308) | marine metagenome | biome: coastal water; material: water | depth 74 m
TACGCTTGCATGCCAGGATCTGCTTACCGGAGGAGATTTACTCGGGGTTCTTTCCTGTAGTTCGAAGAATCCAAATCTGGACGCCGAGACTTCAGAAATCGTCAACATAGGTTTTACCTGGGAAGGCATCGAAAATCTGAGTATCAGCCTCGACTATCAGGAGATTGAGTACGTAGATCGAATTGTTACCTTGGGTGTTCAGGACGTCACCAATCAGCAGGCCTACAATGTGTTGGCAGCTATCGGTGTTGCTCGCGCTGACTATGATGCTACACCGGGCTCGGCTAGCCGTACTGCGGCGCTTGCCTATCTTCAGGCAAACCCGTCTGCCAATATCACTCGTGATCCCACAACGAGCGTAGTGCAGGAAGTAGTGCGTGTTGCTGACAACATCAACAGCAATATAGTCGATGTAGTCGATTTCACTGCGACTTACTCACTCGACTACGGTAATTGGGGTAACTTCAATATGGCTTTGAATGCAGCCTATTACGTTACTTATGATTATGCCGGTCTCGATGGCGTAGTTATCGATGCAAGAGGCCGCAGAAATGCCGATACGGCACTTTCTCCACCTCTGCCCGAATTGGTTGCTACCTTGAGATTAGGCTGGTTGAAGGGCAGCCATGCCGCCAGCTTTCTTACCAAGTACACCGACAGTATGACGTTTGATGGCACCGCCTCCAGTGCCTTTCCTCGTCCTACAGTAATCGATGATTCCTATATTGCGAATGCCAGTTATACCTACTTCATAGATGATCTGTTTGGCAGCTCTGGAAGTATAACCGGCTCGATACACAATGTGTTCGATTGGGAGCCTATGCGCCTTCCGGTTCAGGGTGGTTTTGAAAGCCGACTGTATGATAATTTCGGTCGCATGCTTTCCATCTCATTTGATATTGAGCTGTAAAGCCTGGCTTAGTTGATCTAGCCTCTTCCGAGGCTAGATCAACTTGAGTCTACCCAACAAAAAAGGCTGTAACCTTTATCGGTTACAGCCTTTTTTTTGCCTGACTATCAACATGCCTTCTGTTGTATTAAATCAACTGTATTAAATCAACTGTATTAAATCAGTTGTAGCGCAGCAGTCGATGCTTGAGAAATTACTCGGCGACGAAGTCTTGCCTCTCTTCGTCAGTGATTTCTTTAATTGAAAGTTTAATACGGCCTCTAGCGTCAGTGTCGAGTACTTTAACCAACACCTCCTGACCTTCTTCCAGATGCTCATTCACGCTCTCAACACGCTCGTTTGAGATTTGTGAAATATGTACCAGGCCGTCTTTGCCCGGCAGGATTGTAACGAAGGCGCCGAAGTCGACGATACGTGCAACCTTGCCCTTGTAGATTCTACCAACTTCCGCTTCGGCGGTAATGGCATTTACCATGTCCAAAGCCGCATCTCTGGAATCTGCATCTTCACCATAGATACGCACATTACCATCGTCATCGATATCAACCGACGCGCCGGTTTGTTCGGTAATGCCACGAATTACTGCGCCACCTTTACCGATTACATCACGAATCTTGTCTGGATCGATTTTAATCATAGCCATTGCTGGCGCGTTTTCGGAAACCGATTCCCGTGCCGTGGAGATGACTTTATTCATCTCACCAAGAATGTGGATTCTGGCAGTATTCGCCTGCGCCAGAGCAAGCTCCATAATTTCTTCGGTAATGCCCTGAATCTTGATGTCCATCTGTAGTGCAGTAACACCAGCGGCTGTACCCGCGACTTTAAAGTCCATGTCGCCGAGATGATCTTCATCTCCGAGGATATCGGTAAGCACCGCGAAGCGATCGCCTTCCTTGATAAGACCCATGGCAATACCGGCAACAGGTGCTGATAGAGGTACCCCGGCATCCATCATGGCAAGAGAGCTTCCGCAAACACTGGCCATAGAGCTGGATCCGTTTGATTCGGTGATTTCTGATACCACACGAATCGCATAAGGAAATACTTCTTCGGCAGGCATAACAGCCGCAACACCACGTCGCGCCAGTTTACCGTGACCAATCTCGCGGCGCTTAGGCCCGCCCATGAAGCCCGCTTCGCCTACCGAATAGGGAGGGAAGTTGTAGTGCAACATGAAAGGGTCTTTTCTGGAACCACTGAGGTCCTCTATGATTTGCGAGTCACGCAGTGCGCCCAGAGTAGTAACAACTAAAGCCTGTGTCTCACCACGAGTGAATAATGCCGACCCGTGAGCCTTGGGCAATACTCCTACTTCAACTTCAATTGCACGTACTGTAGTAGTATTACGACCATCGATACGTGGGCTTCCATCGAGGATTCTATTCCTCACAGTGCTCTTCTCTAACTTGCCGAAAGCCTCTTTAACATCACTCTCGGAGAAGCCAGTTTCTTCATTGGCCAGGGCTTCGACTGCCTTGGTCTTAAGTTCGCCAAGCGCATCGTATCGCTTCATCTTATCTGAAATCTGATAAGCCTCGGTCACACCCGCTAAACAATTTTCAGCGATCGCTGATTTAAGTGTTTCATTTTCAGCTTCTGCTTCCCATTCCCAAACCGGCTTTCCAGCTTCGGCCTTCAGCTCATTGATTGCAGTAATGGCAACTTGCATTTCCTGATGGGCGAACAACACACCACCTAACATCTGATCTTCGCTTAACTGCTTGGCTTCAGATTCAACCATTAATACCGCCGACTGCGTGCCAGCGACAACCATATTCAGCAGCGAGGTTTCCAACTGAGTGTTGGTAGGGTTAAGCATATAACCCGTTTCTGCATCGTAACCAACTCGTGCAGCACCAATCGCCTCGGCGAAAGGAATGCCTGAAATAGACAATGCAGCAGAAGCGCCTAATAAACCGGCGATATCAGCATCTTCATCTTTGACTGCTGAAATAACAGTAAGGATTACCTGCACCTCATTCATAAACCCTTTCGGAAACAGAGGTCGAATAGGTCGGTCGATTAATCGTGAAGTCAGTGTTTCTTTCTCTGTTGGTCGCCCTTCGCGTTTAAAAAATCCACCGGGAATTTTTCCTACTGCATAGGTTTTTTCCTGGTAGTTAACCGTTAGAGGGAAGAAGGCTGCATGTGGGTTTGCTTCTTTTCTACCCACAACTGTAGCCAGCACTTTGGAATTTCCCATAGTGACTACCACTGATCCTGTCGCTTGTCTGGCGACCTTTCCTGTTTCAAGCGTAACCGTCTGGCCGCCAAATTGAAACGTCTTGCTTACGGGGTTAAACATAATATTTTCCTAATTATTTATATACACGCAGCGCGAACTCATCAGGCACTACGCAGGATTTTCGTTCTTACTACTATCGACGTAAACCAAGCCCTTTGATTAACGCAGCGTAACGATCAACATTCTTGCGCTTTAAATAGTCAAGCAACTTTCTTCTGCTATTCACCATGCGGATCAAACCGCGACGCGAATGATGGTCGTGAATGTGCTCTTTGAAGTGAGCTTGTAACTCGTTAATGTTTGCTGTTAACAAAGCTACCTGAACCTCTGGGGATCCAGTGTCTCCTTCGCTTTGCGCATAGTCTTTAACGATTGTTGCTTTTTGTTCAGCTGATAAAGCCATTTCATTTCTCCATAATATGCGGTTAATTAAGTCGCGGTTTTATTGTGCGACTACAACTTCCTTTTAGATTCAGAGTAACCACGCATATTGATAGTTATCTGATACTTTCCTTACTACAAAAAAATCAATCAAAATTTAATTCGACTATTAACTAATAGCTAACTCACTATTAATCGTTTTGGAGCAACCATGCCATCATCGTCAATGCACCCGATGCCAATAAACTGCTCTTCTTCATATAACCTTACCAGACCTTCTTCCGGTAAGTGTCTCACCAATACTGCCTGCCCATTTTTAATGTGACTGGCGGTAATGCCAGGTAATATTACTTCCGGCAAATGGGCAACTGCCTCATCCATCGGAATAAGATGCTGATCAAGCTGGTCAAAACCAGAGGCCTCTTTTTCGGCTCTGAGGGTCTCAACACTCACACAATCTTGCTCAGTAAAAACGCCAGCCTGTGTCCTTCGCAGGGCAATAATATGTGCGCCGCATCCCAACAACTGCCCCAAATCGTCCGCAATAGTGCGGATATAAGTGCCCTTGCTACAGGCGATTTCCAGTTCCAGTTCATCGGCCGCGAATTCTGTCAGCTCAATGCTGTAAATAGTAATTCTTCGCGGCTCTCGCTCAATGGTTTCACCCTTTCGAGCTAACTTGTAAAGCGGTACACCGTTAACCTTAAGAGCAGAGTGCATTGGAGGTATCTGATCAATCTCTCCCGCAAAATTGCGCAGTGCTTTTTCGACATCTTTTCGAGTAACTGCAAAGTCACTGCGACTATCGATTATCAGCCCTTCGCTGTCTCCACTATCCGTTCTGATTCCCAGCTTTACTCGTGCCCGGTACTTTTTGTCCGAATTCAATAAAAACTGCGAAACCTTCGTTGCCTCACCAAAACAAAGCGGTAAAACACCGGTAGCCAATGGATCCAGGCTGCCCGTATGTCCTGCCTTGTTGGCATCGTAAAGTCTTTTAACTTCTTGTAAAACACCGTTTGAGCTGAGTCCCCTGGCTTTATCCAGGACAACTATGCCGTTAATATTTCTGCCTTTGCTGCGACGCTTTCCCAAACTGGCTCCTCAACTCACTGACTCAAACCCGACTCAGGAATGCAAATCTCGGTCGGCTGCCAGAGCACTATCGATCAAACTGGAAAGTTGCTGGCCTCTTTGTACACTGCCGTCGTAATGAAACTGTAATTTTGGCACCGAACGAAGGCTTAAACGTTTAGCTAATAGAGTACGTAAGTAGCCAGCCGCCTTATTCAGGGCCTTAATGTTTTCTTCGATTTCCAGTTTATCCAGAACACCTGGTTCTGACAGAGTCGACTCGTTAACTGCTTCGTCCTCAGTCAGCGTATTCAATACAGTGACATAAACTTTTGCATAGGCCAGATCTCTGCTGACCGTGACTCCAGTTACAGACACCATACCTACTCTGGGGTCATTCACTTCCAATTGAATCAATGAGGCGAGTTCTCGTTGAATCTGGTCGGCCACCCGTTGAACTCTAGGAGACATTTCTGACACGATTAGCTACCTACCTGCTTATCTATTCTCAAAGAGTCCTGGCTATCTCAGTAGTTTTATATACTTCAATTTTGTCGCCAACCTTAACGTCGTTATAATTACGAACGCCAATGCCACATTCCATGCCATTACGCACTTCACTGGCTTCGTCTTTAAATCGCCTAAGCGATTCCAGCTCGCCTTCATAGATCACTACATTGTCTCGCAAGACACGAATGGGTTGATTACGAGAAACTACGCCTTCGATCACCATGCTGCCCGCGATCAAGCCAAATTTTGGCGAGGTAAATACATCACGTACTTCTGCAACACCGACAATCTCTTCGCGAATTTCTGGAGACAACATGCCTCCCATAATTGCTTTTGTATCATCGATCACGTCATAGATCACATTGTAGTAACGTAACTGCAAACCTTCATTTTCAACGATATCGCGCGCTGATTTATCTGCACGAACATTGAATCCAACTATCATTGCCTTCGATGTGGCCGCTAAATGCGCGTCAGTCTCTGAGATTCCCCCGACACCCGAGGCAACAATATTTACCTCAACTTCCTCAGTATTCAGCTTCCGCAGGGAGCCAACAATAGCTTCCAGGGAACCACGCACATCGGTTTTCAAAATCATATTGAAAACACTCTTTTTGTCTTTGCCGATACCATCAAACATGGTCTCAACCAGATTGGACTGCTGTTTTGCGTGCATCGAATCTCTATGTCTAGTGCGCCTGAATTCGGCAATTTCCCTGGCTTTTTTCTCATCTGTGACAACTACAAACTCGTCACCCGCTTCCGGCACACCATTGAGCCCAAGAATTTCGACAGGAATCGATGGTCCGGCAGACTTAACCACGTTGCTTCTCTCGTCAACCAGCGCGCGGACCTTGCCAAATTCATGACCTGCTAAAACTATGTCACCAGTTTTCAAAGTACCATTCTGCACCAGAACCGATGCTACTGGCCCACGGCCCTTATCCAGTCGTGATTCGATGACCACTCCCTGACCCGGCACATCCGTAAAGGCTTTAAGCTCCAGCAGTTCTGCCTGCAAAAGAATCGCCTCAAGTAGTTTATCAACGCCCTGCCCGGTATGAGCCGAGACCTGAACAAACTGTGTATCACCGCCGTAGTCTTCTGGAATAACTTCCATCGCCGAGAGCTCATTCTTCACGCGATCAATATCTATGCCTTCTTTGTCCACTTTGTTGATAGCTACAACCAGCGGCACACCGGCGGCCTTCGCATGTTGGACTGCTTCTTCTGTCTGTGGTTTAACACCATCATCTGCCGCTACAACCAGTACAATTACATCGGTGGCTTTTGCCCCGCGTGACCGCATAGCCGTAAACGCAGCGTGACCTGGGGTATCGAGGAAACTGATCATGCCGTGATCGGTCTTCACATGATAGGCGCCAATATGCTGAGTAATTCCGCCAGCCTCATGCGCTGCGACTGAAGACTTTCTAATATAATCCAGTAATGATGTTTTGCCGTGATCGACATGACCCATTACTGTAACAACTGGCGCTCTTGACACTTCAACCTTGCCAATTTCGGCAGTAAGAGAATCTGCAAGCTGTTCTTCAATCGCATCTACGGATACAAATTTAGGGATGTGACCCATCTCTTCAATAACAAGAGTAGCCGTGTCCCGATCCACTACCTGATTAATTGTAGCCATCACTCCCATGCCAATCAGCGCTTTAATTATCGTCGCTGATTTTACTGACATTTGCTGTGCAAGATCCGAGACAGTGTTAGTCTCGGCAATATTAATTTCCCGAGCAATAAATTCACTTGGCTTTTCGAATGCGTGGTGTGTAGCAGAAAGTCTTGCCTTACCCTTTCGGCTTCCGCCTCTGCGGCCGCGACCCACCTCATCTACGTCGCCACCTTCAAGGACAAAATCATCATTTACATGAATGTTTTTAGCCTGTCGCTTGGAGCCTTTGTTCTTCGGGGTCGATTTCTTCTTTTCTTCTATTTCATCGACTTCTTTCTTGCCCTGTGTTTTTCGTTTGGCACCCGGCTTGTCTGCGCGTGCTGCAGCAGCTTCTTCTGCAGGGACATTCGGAACTACTGCTGCTACTTTTTCCGGCGCCTTATCGGCTACAGTTTCATCCGATTTTGTAGATTCTGTTGCGCCCGCTTCGACCGAATCGGGAGAACCAACCGCAGTTGCTTCAACTGCAGTATCGACTGCCGACTCCACTACATTCTCGAGCTCTTCTGCTTCCGTTGCTACTCCAGCCTCGCTCTCGGGAGCATCCCCAGGCACGGCGGTACGCTTAACATAGGTGCGCTTCTTTCTGACTTCAACATTGACAGTTTTTCCGCGACCATGGGTCGAGGCAGATTTTAGAGTGCCTATAGTTTTACGCTTTAGAGTAATTTTCTTAGGCGCAGTGACACTCGCTGCGGAATCACCATGACCGCGACGAAGAAATTGCAATAAGGTGTTCTTATCATCATTCGATATTGATTGAGCAGCCTTGGTATGAGGCAAGCCTGCCTCTTTTACTTGAGACAGCAACTTCTCTACCGAGACTCCGACTACCCCGGCGAGCTCACTTATTGTTGCATCTGCCATTCAACTACTCCCATTCACCAATGCTTTTTGCTACTTTACTCAAACCATGGAGCGCGCGCGGTCATTATCAGCTTACCTGCGCGTTCTTCATCCATGTTTTCAACATCCATCAATTCGTCGATAGACTGTTCAGCCAAATTTTCCATATTCAGAATTCCGATCTTGGCTAAATCCAAAGCCAGCTTTCCATCCATGCCATCCATGTTTAATAAATCATCCGCGATGTTTGCTGATGACAAATTCTCCTCAGATGCGATCGCTTGTATTAACAATGCATCCTTCGCTCGATTCCTGAGCTCGTCTGCAATGTCTTCATCAAAACCTTCAACCGCTAATAGTTCGTCAAGCGGCACATAGGCGATTTCCTCCAGGGAGGTAAACCCTTCCTGAACCAGTACTTCGGCGACGTCTTCGTCTACAGAAAGTTTCTCAACAAACATGTCTATGAAGCTGGTCGCCTCCTGCTGCTGCTTTTCTGCGGCATCTTCCACGCTCATCACATTAATAGTCCAGCCAGTAAGTTCGCTGGATAGACGGACATTTTGCCCGTTTCTTCCAATGGCCTGAGCCAGATTATCTTCTTCAACGGCTATATCCATAGTGTTGCTGTCCTCATCCACGATGATAGATGCAACGTCCGCTGGCGCCATCGAATTGATCACCAACTGAGCAGGATTATCATCCCAAAGGATGATGTCTATGCGCTCATTGGCAAGTTCGTTTGAGACCACCTGCACTCTCGACCCCCGCATCCCGACGCAGGCACCAACAGGATCGATACGACCATCATTTGTACTTACAACAATCTTGGCTCGTGAACCAGGATCTCTGGCGGCGGCCTTAATCTCGATTATTTCTTCCGAGATTTCAGGAACCTCGATCTTGAATAGCTCAATAAGCATGTCTGGCGAAGTTCTGCTTAAGAATAACTGTGGACCTCGTTGCTCAGATCTAACATCAATCAGCAACGCTCTCATCCGATCTCCCATGCGAAATGTTTCTCTTGGGATCATCTGATCGCGAGTAAGCAACCCTTCAGCATTGTTTCCCAAGTCAACGATGATGTTGTCACGGGTAACTTTTTTAACCGTGCCAGCAACAAGCTCACCGATTCGATCTTTGTAATCGTCTATGACGATTTCACGTTCCGCTTCTCGAACTTTTTGCACGATAACCTGTTTGGCTGTTTGTGCGGCGATACGACCAAATTCGAGGTTCTCGATCTTCTCTTCCCAGACATCACCAACTACCAGTGACTTGTCTTTTTCAGCGGCCTGACTAATTGTTAACTGCGCAGCCTCATCAAGGTAATCTTCATCGTCAACAACTGTCCAAACCCTGAAGGTCTGGTAATTACCCGTTTCGCGATCTACCGCAACACGGCAATCGATCTCGTCCCGATCATTGAGCTTTTTAGTCGCTGTCGCCAGCGCTGACTCAATCGCCTCAAAAATCACTTCAGGCGAAACGCCCTTCTCGTTAGAGACGGCATCAGCAACCATTAATATTTCTTTACTCATCATAACTGTGTCACCTTACTCAAAGCGTAGTTCTGGATTCACTTCCAGAGCATGGAGTAATAATAATCTAGTAAATAATATTCGCTTTCTCTATATCGGAGTGCGCTAAGTCAATCTCAACGCCTTCCACAAGCAAGCCAATATTGTCACCTGTAACTTTAACGATAGTCCCTTTAAATTTGCGCCTGCCCTGTAATGGGTTTCGCAAACGCAAATTCACTTCACTGCCTACAAATCGTGCATACTGTTCGGCAGAAAACAGCGGCCTGTCGAGGCCAGGCGAAGACACTTCCAGGGAATATTCCCCGGCTATTGGATCTTCAACATCCAACAATGCACTCACTTGCCGACTAAGCTTTTCGCAATCTTCGATCGCGACACCTTCTTCACGTTCGATATAAATTCTCAGCAGAGAAAATCTTCCCTGTTGACTTAGATCAACCCCCCATAGCTCAAGCCCTAAGGCAGCTACAGTAGGTCCAATCAATTCTGATATTAGCGCTACGCTACTTTTCACAGTACTCACTGTGTAGCGCATCTATTCGCTACATCCGTCTCGCTTCATCCGGGGCAAAAGCCCTAGATACAAAAAATGGGCCATAGGCCCACTCTAATCTCTTTGTCGCAAACTCAATTTGAGTCAGCGCAAAGCTTCGTGTCAGGTAGCGAAGACCGGGCTTAAAGCCTGCGAGCTTCCCGGCTATGCCGCCTGGGTAGAGAGTCGAGCCCGATGGTCGGGCGGCCTACTACTACACTGTACTTCAAATTGGTAGCGGTGGGATCGGATCTAGATACAGATCACATTTTCATCTCATCGTTTACATCGCTTGAAAGATTCGAGGGTTACTATTTGAACCTACGACCTTCAGCGGCTGCGCCGTCTTGAGAATCGAGCCCGATCGTCGGGCGGCCTACTACTACACAGTTCTTAAAATTGGTAGCGGGGGCAGGATTTGAACCTACGACCTTCGGGTTATGAGCCCGACGAGCTGCCAGACTGCTCCACCCCGCAACAAAATCAATAATTCGATTTCTGGCTGGCTCCGAGGCACTTCGCTTCAGAGCTATATTCCAATCTTTTCGTCTATGAAGACTCCGAAGCCACTTTCAGCTTGGGTATCCCCGCAACAAAATCAATAATTCGATTTCTGGCTTATCCGACGCAAAATTGCCAGCAAACCGTAACCCCTTGATTCTAATGAACTAAATCTATCCTAAAAATAATAGACTCCGATTTCACAGGGGAGCGAATTATAAGGACTAGATGGGGCTTAGGTCAAGGTTTTACGCGGCTTTCGCGGGATTTTTCACTCTTCCCGCGGCCAGCTCTCAGATCAAGGAAATAATCTGATTCATTAGATATGGTGCCGAAGGCCGGACTTGAACCGGCACGACCATAGGTCACTACCCCCTCAAGATAGCGTGTCTACCAATTTCACCACTTCGGCAATTCGTAAAATTCAATTAGTTTGTCGCACCCGGCAGAGCAGGCACATCATCCTGGCTGGTATTAAGCACTGGAGCCTCGTCCAGCTGCGGCACATCCGACGCGGCTCTCGCCGGGGCGTCCTGCAGGATGCCCTGATTAACCACCGGCAAGCCGCTAGGGCTGCCCAGACTGGACTGATTCTTGGCAACGATGGCCAGCGACAAACTGGTAACGAAAAATATTGTCGCCAGGATGGCCGTTGCCCTGACCAGAAAATTGCCACTGCCGGAAGATCCAAATACGGTTTGAGACGCGCCCGCACCGAATGAGGCCCCCGCATCGGCGCCCTTGCCTTGCTGCAACAGGACCAGTCCGACAATCCCGATGGCTACTATAACGTGAACTACTACAATCAAAGTTTGCATGATTTTTAATCCGCACTTTTACAAATGGATATGAATTCTTCAGCCTCTAATGAGGCCCCACCGATCAGACCACCATCAATATCGGCCTGACTAAACAATTCTGCGGCGTTACTTGCCTTAACACTACCGCCATAAATAATTCTGACTTCTGCGGCCACATCCGCCGACAATTGGGCAAGATGATCACGCAATACTTTGTGAACCTGTTGCGCCTGCTCCGCAGACGCCGTTTTTCCTGTTCCTATCGCCCAAATCGGCTCATAGGCAATTACCGCTTTGCTCATGGCCGCGATTCCCGCTGATGCGATCACCGCATCCAGTTGTGCGAGCACGGTTGCTTCCGTTATCCCTTGTTCTCGTTGCGCGAGCGATTCACCAAGGCACAAGATTGGAATCAATCTACACTTCTGCGCCGCTACAAACTTTGCCGCAACCAATTGATCTGACTCGGCAAAAATCCCGCGTCTCTCCGAATGCCCTACTAAAACGTAAGTAACTCCGTACTCCGCCAGCATTTCGGCCGATATTTCCCCGGTAAATGCGCCTTCCGGCTCGCAATAAACATTCTGCGCACCTAATTTAACAATCTTACTGACCAGAGTTTCCGCCGCTAGCCCGATATGTAAAAAGGTCGGGCAAACGCCAATTTCAACCGTCCGGGCAAGGACTTGAGACAATTGCGCAGTACCGGCCTCAATATCCAGCAATAGTTGCCTGACCTGGTTCTTGCTGCCATGCATTTTCCAGTTTCCGACAATCAGTTTTCGACGCATGCTTAACCAAACCTTCGCTATACAACCCTGCGCAACTAAATTCAGAGGTGCAGGTACACGGATAAAACAGCCCCACTAAAACGGGCGCCAATACTACCCAAGATATAAGGGTCTTGCAACACGCAGATCCGGCTTTACCTATCGCTGCCAACCTCACTCGTCACTAGCTCGGACAGTTCCAGAGCCAGCATCGCTACTTCATCAATATCTTCACCTTCAACCATTACCCGCACTACGGGCTCTGTACCCGAAGATCGTAGCAACACTCTGCCATTTTTCCCTAATTTGGACTCAATATCGGAAACGGCTGATTGAACCTTCTTGTTAGCGCTAATATCCACCGAATCTGTGATCCGGACATTAATCATCGTCTGCGGCAGTTTGCTCATTTTGCGGGTTATCTCCGCAAGCGGCTGACCGCTGTTTACAATTGCTGCCAGTGTTTGCAGGGCCGAGATAATGCCGTCGCCAGTGCTGGTTTTATCCAGACAGATAATATGCCCTGAGGATTCGCCGCCTAAAGCCCAACCGCGCTGTAACAGCTCCTGCATGACATAGCGGTCGCCAACAGCGCTGCGTACGAAAGCGATATCCAATGCGTCCAATGCCAGTTCCAGACCAAGGTTACTCATCGCAGTTCCAACAACGCCGCCAAAATCAACATTCAAGCGACTTCGCTCTCTCGCAATCACATACAGAATTTCATCCCCATCTACAATATTGCCTAGATGATCAACCATAATCACACGGTCGCCATCACCATCGAAGGCAATACCAATATCTGCCTGTTCGGCCAGTACAGTTTCTGCCAGCTGCTGCGGAGAAGTTGAACCGCGCTGCGCATTGATGTTCAACCCATTTGGAGAAACCCCTATAGCAACCACAGTTGCGCCTAGCTCCGTAAAAACACTCGGCGCAATGTGATAAGTAGAGCCATGAGCGCAATCAACTACTATTTTTAATCCATTAAAATTGAGATTGGACTCAACCGTGCTCTTGCAAAATTCGATGTATCTGCCGGCCGCATCGGTAATTCGAGATGCTTTACCTAATAACTGCGGTGCGACTGTTGACACATTTTTTGCGAGCTGCTCTTCAATGGCAAATTCAATCTCATCAGGTAATTTGGTTCCTTCACTGGAAAAAAATTTGATGCCGTTATCTTCAAATGAATTGTGTGATGCGCTGATCACAATGCCAGCCTGGGCTCGCAAGGTGCGTGTCAGGTAAGCTATGGCCGGAGTTGGCATTGGACCCAATAGATTAATATCAACGCCGGCAGCCGTTACTCCTGCCTCCAAGGCGGCTTCAAACATATAGCCGGATATCCTGGTGTCTTTGCCTATTAAAATCTTGTTACGCCTGCCGCCTTCTTTGGCAAACACTTTCCCTGCAGCCCAGCCCAGCTTCAGCATGAAGTCAGGGGTAATAGGCGGCGTGCCCACCGTTCCCCTGATTCCATCGGTGCCAAAGAACTGTTTTGTTTTAATCGCCATACAATGCTCGTTTAGACGCGGGAAAAGGCTGAGTTTACTCTAATTGCATCGATGGTGGCAGCTACATCGTGTGTTCGGATAATTCGCGCACCGCCCAAAAGAGCATAGCTGGTGGCGGCAATCGATCCCGCCAGACGTTGCTCAACTGGCCGGTCTATGACCGCGCCTATCATGGATTTACGGGATAGTCCCACTAACACAGGCAAGTGCAGTGCCGAAAAACGAGACAAGTTCTTTAACAACTGATAATTGTGCGCCACAGTTTTTCCAAAGCCGAATCCGGGATCAACTATCAATCGCTGCTTATCAATACCTTGCTGCCGACAGAACTGAACCCTGTCGCTTAAGAAGGTAAATACTTCTTCCACAACATTCTCATAGGAAATCGATTCCTGCATACTGCTCGGCTTACCCTGCATATGCATCAGACACACAGCCACATTACTCTGCTTAACAACTGCAATTGCCTGAGGATGGGAAAGCGCACGAATGTCGTTGATTAATTCTGCGCCTGCCTTAATCGCTTCGCTCATTACTTGCGGGGAGCTGGTGTCGATAGAAATACACACATCAAGATTTTCTCGAATAGCTTCGACAAGCGGAATCACTCTGTCCAGTTCTTCTTGCAACGACACAAGATCAGCGCCGGGTCGGGTCGATTCACCCCCGACGTCAATGAATGCAGCACCCTCTCGAACCATGCACTCAGCTTTTGCAAGCGCCTTATCAATATCAACCTGAAACAGGCTACTGCCTCGCAATTGCAACTGAGAACCGTCGGAAAAAGAATCAGGCGTGACGTTAATAACGCCCATACATGCAGGAGACGACAGATCAATCTGTCGGTCTCCAGCTGTAAGGGTTAGGGTCACAAACGTCTGACTTGTAGGGGTTGTGGCAGAGAGAGACTAATGCTCGCCGGCAGGGCCGCCGATCTTGCTCGAGTTATCGGGCTTTTCTCTCTCCACTTTTTTGTTGGCACCCGAATTACCGCCATCAGCATCCGACCAGTCGGCTGGCGGCCTCGGCTTATTACCCTTCATGATGTCCTCGATCTGATCCGCATCAATGGTTTCGTATTCCATTAGCGCGTCTTTCATCATATCGAGAATATTTCTGTTGGCTTGCAGAATATCTTTCGCCTTGCCGTAGCACTCATCGATAATCTTGCGTACTTCTTCATCAATCGAAATGGCGGTATCGGCTGAAAATGATTTCGATTGCGAGGCGGCCGAGCGACCGAGAAATACTTCTCCCTCATCCTCAGAATAAAGCAGAGGTCCCAGTTTTTCTGACAAGCCCCACTTGGTAACCATATTGCGTGCCATTTCGGTGGCTCGCTGGATATCATTCGAGGCGCCGGTTGTCACTCCATTTTTTCCCAAAGTCATCTCCTCGGCAATTCGACCGCCGTAAAGGCTGCAGATCTGACTCAAGATGCCTTGCCTGCTTAGGCTATAGCGATCTTCTTCCGGCAAGAACATGGTGACACCTAATGCTCGACCGCGGGGAATAATACTTACCTTGTAAACCGGATCATGCTCAGGAACCAGACGACCCACAATAGCGTGCCCGGATTCATGATAGGCGGTATTGAGTTTTTCCTTCTCCGACATCACCATCGATTTGCGCTCGGCGCCCATCATGATCTTGTCTTTAGCTTTTTCAAATTCTTCCATGGTAACCAGCCGCTTGCCGGATCTAGCCGCAAAAAGCGCCGATTCATTGACCAGATTCGCCAGGTCTGCACCGGAAAAACCGGGAGTGCCACGGGCGATAAGACTCGCCCTAACATTGTCATCGATAGGCACTTTACGCATATGTACTTTCAATATTTGTTCACGGCCTCGAATATCAGGCAGGCCTACGACTACTTGCCGGTCGAAACGACCCGGGCGCAAAAGTGCCGGGTCTAATACATCGGGTCGGTTGGTAGCGGCTACAACGATCACACCGTCATTGACTTCGAAACCGTCCATTTCTACTAACAGCTGATTCAGAGTCTGTTCTCGCTCATCATGACCGCCGCCCAAGCCGGCGCCACGGTGTCGACCTACCGCATCAATTTCGTCAATAAAAATGATACAAGGGGCTTGTTTCTTCGCTTGATCAAACATATCCCGAACACGGGAGGCTCCAACCCCTACAAACATCTCTACGAAGTCAGAACCGGAAATTGAGAAAAAAGGCACCTTGGCCTCTCCGGCAATAGCTTTGGCAAGCAAGGTTTTACCTGTACCCGGCTGTCCAACCATGAGAATGCCACGAGGAATTTTGCCGCCCAGACGCTGGAATTTGTCCGGCTCTCTAAGAAATTCTACCAGTTCCTGCACATCTTCTTTCGCTTCGTCGACACCGGCTACATCTGCAAAGGTAATCTTGATCTGATCTTCACCAAGCAGTTTAGCCTTGCTCTTGCCGAAGGACATGGGACCGCCCTTGCCACCGGCACCTCCGCCTTGCATTTGCCGCATAAAGAATAAGAACAGACCAACAATGATGAGAATAGGAAAAATCGATAATAAAAGATCAATCCAGATGCTTCTTTGCTCTGGCTCTTCGGCATTAACTTCGACACCATTTTCGAACAGGTCAGGCAGCAGCTGCTCGTCACCGATAAGCGGCATGATGGCGCGAAATTGAGTGTTATCGTTGCGGACACCGGCAATATTGATGCCTGCGAGTTCGACCGCGGAAACGCGTCCAGATCTAACTTCCCGGATAAATTGGGAGTAGTTGATAGTATCTGCGCGAGGTTCCTGATTAATATTACTGAATACGGTCAACAGCACACCGGCGATGATCATCCAGAGAATCAGGTTTTTTGCCATGTCATTCAAGGAGTTATCCCCCAGTGGTTAAAAGAATTAAAACTAAGACTTGAGCTCTGAATCAGACCAGAGCGCCGAACTTGTCTCAGCTGCGGCTATGTAAAGGTCCTGCTCTAACGGCAATTCTAATGTTTACACAAGATATTGCACGCAAATTCAGCTTAATCCACGGAAACCAGCGGCAAGCAGATAAATTTCACTGGATCTCGCCCTGGAAGCCTTTGGCTTCCTTACCTTTACACTACTAAAACTGTTTCGCAACTCTCGCTGCAGGACTTCATAGCCCTCTCCCTGGAACACCTTTACCAGGAAACACCCTTTAGGTTTAAGCACAATCCTTGCCAAGTCCAGCGCCAATTCAGCCAGATGCATTACTCGGGGCTGATCTATGTCTTTCATTCCACTCATATTGGGGGCCATATCAGAGATTACAAGGTCTGCAGCCTTTTCTGGGAGACTCTCAAGCAAGCGATCCAGGACCTCCTGCTGGGTAAAATCTCCCTGCAAAAATTCCACTCCCGCCAGCGAATCCATTGGCAAAATATCGCTGGCTATCACCCGTCCCTTATCACCGACCAACTCTGCTGCCACCTGCGACCATCCTCCGGGCGCCGCTCCGAGATCCACCACGGTCATGCCCGGCTGAATAAGCCCATCTTGCTGCTGAATCTCCAGCAGCTTGAAACTCGCGCGCGATCGATAGCCTCGCTCCTGACTCTGTCTTACATAGACATCATCAAAATGCTCTTTCAGCCATTGCTTGCTAGTCTTCGAGCGAGCCATTTTCACCCTGTTCACAGTAATCAGATTCGTCGGTTTTGCCACCAAAGAGGCGATAGCGTTTTACCGATCGTTTATTAAATAGCCCACTTCAGCTAGAATTCGTTCCCTTTCACAATCATTGCAAAACTGACCATGACATTAAGCAACGCTAGCAAGAAACAGTTAAGAGCTATTGGGCACACACTGAAGCCCATTGTATCTATCGCTCAAAAAGGCCTTACGGAAAATATCAAAATTGAAATTGACCGGGCTCTCCGTGATCATGAGCTAATAAAGATAAAGCTCCTCGCCGCAGACCGGGAAGAAAAGCAAGCTCTTGAGAATGCCATCTGCACAGAATTTAAGGCGGAGTGTGTTCAGAGTATTGGGCACATCACGCTCTTGTACCGTAGATCAAAGAAACCAGATCCGCGACTGTCGAATGTAAAAAAGAAACCTGATTGAATAATTTCTCTGCATGAAGACTTTCAGCGGTAAGCATTAGTCTCCTTGAGTCTTGCCTGAAACAGGCATGCCGAATACCACCAGGCTCAACAAGCTATGTCAGCTAAATATGCCTAACCTCCTCAATCTCATATTCGATGTCACCCGCCGGCGCCTTAACCACAACCTCATCGCCTTCATTCTTTCCCATGAGGGCGCGAGCGATAGGTGAACTTACGGAAATCTTGCCGGCGGGCACATCAGCCTCATCATCGCCGACAAGCTGGTAAGTCACGCTTTTATTGGTGCCAATATTAAGCAGCGTTACTGTTGTGCCAAAAATAACACGGCCGGTAGCCTCAATCTTGGTAACATCTATAATCTGTGAATCTGCCAGCTTGCCTTCAATTTCACCTATACGGCCTTCACAAAAACTCTGCTGCTCGCGGGCAGCATGATATTCCGCGTTCTCTTTTAAATCGCCATGTTCTCTTGCTTCTGCAATAGCGGCAATAATTCTGGGACGAACCACAGATTTTAACTCTGCAAGTTCTTCCCGCAAGCTTTCTGCGCCACCGACAGTCATTGGTACTCTAGCCATAGTAGTTCCGCTTCGATTCAATATTTAGTTTGTAGGTTGATGCGCAATATGAGTGGGCAACTAAACTAATAACTGCTTACTCAATCCAGTGCAGCATGAAGATCCTGAATCGTACACACAGACATTGTGTTGCCAAAATTCAGCGCCTCGCATACCGCTAATGCACCAGCGATAGTGGTAGTACAAAATACATCGTGGCGCAGGGCCGTGCGCCGGATCAACGACGAGTCTGCAATAGCTTGTTTGCCTTCGGTAGTATTAACAAGCACCTGAATTTCATCATTTTTTAACATATCTACAATGTGAGGTCTACCTTCGGCAACTTTGTTTACGCCGGTGACTTCTAGTCCTGCCTCTTCAATAACCCTGGCTGTCCCATGGGTTGCGACCAGAGAATAGCCTAATGCGCGCAATTTTTTAGCGACTTCGGCGACAAAGGGCTTGTCGGCATCTCTTACGCTAATAAAGGCATTCCCCCCGGTTTCGAATACCACACCCGCGCCCATTTGCGCTTTTGCGTAGGCCTCAGCGAAGGTCTTACCCACACCCATAACTTCGCCGGTGGATTTCATTTCCGGGCCCAGTATCGGGTCCACGCCGGGAAATTTATTGAAGGGAAATACCGCTTCTTTTACTGCATAGGTTACTGGAATAATCTCTTTGGTAAATCCCTGATCCGCAAGTTTTGTACCAATCATACAACGTGCCGCAATCATCGCCAGGGAGCGACCAATACATTTGGAAACAAAGGGCACGGTTCGGGATGCCCGCGGATTAACTTCGATTATGTAAATCTCACCATCCTGATAGGCAAGCTGGGTATTCATCAAACCAATTACGCCCAATTCCAAAGCCAGGCTAGTAACCTGTTTTCGGATCTCGTCCTGCACCTGCATCGGTAGATTATACGGCGGCAGTGAGCAGGCCGAGTCACCGGAGTGCACACCTGCCTGCTCGATATGCTGCATTATCGCACCAAGTACCACCGTCTCTCCATCACAGACAAGATCGACATCGATTTCAATGGCGGCATTAAGGAAATAGTCGAGCAACACCGGGCTGTCATTCGAGACCTTAACTGCATTATGCATGTAACGATTTAACTCTTCCTCGTTATAGACAATTTCCATGGCGCGACCACCCAGAACATAGGAAGGGCGTACTACCAGGGGAAAAGAAAGATCCTTGGCTGCCTCGATACTTTCTTCGACGCTCCGGACTATGCGGTTAGGCGGTTGTTTGAGATTGAGTTTTTCAATCAACTGCTGAAATCGCTCTCGGTCTTCGGCACGATCGATGGCGTCTGGAGAGGTTCCGATCACCGGCACCCCGGCTTCTTCCAGTCGCTTGACCAGGTTCAGTGGCGTCTGTCCGCCAAACTGCACTATGACCCCCTTGGGTTTTTCCAGCTGTGCAATTTCAATGACATCTTCGAAGGTTAGCGGCTCAAAATAGAGTCGATCTGAAATATTGTAGTCCGTCGACACCGTCTCCGGATTGCAATTCACCATGATGGTCTCATAGCCATCTTCTCGCATAGCCAATGCCGCATGGACGCAACAATAATCGAATTCAATACCCTGGCCTATTCGATTTGGACCGCCGCCCAACACCATGATCTTTTCTCGGTCCGTTGGCGCCGCCTCACATTCCTCCTCGTAGGTGGAATACATATAAGCGGTGGCCGAGACAAATTCGGCGGCGCAGGTATCGACCCGCTTATAAACCGGACGAACACCCAGTTTGTGGCGCGCCTGTTGTACTTCGAGCTCGTCCAGCTTGAGCACCTGAGCAAGACGCTTGTCAGAAAAGCCTTTGCGCTTGAGTTTTAACATCGCTGCTTTATCAATATCCGCCAAAACACTATCTTTCAAGCTCTGCTCAGTGAATATCAAGTCTTCGATCTGAACCAGGAACCAGGGATCTATACCGGTAAGTTCATACACGGTTTCGACAGTCCAGCCTTCGCGAAACGCATCTGCAATATACCAGATTCGCTCGGCGCCGACTTCCCTTAGTTCTCGCGTTAGAACTTCTTTGGCATTACTTAATTTAGTATCCAGTATTGGATCAAAGCCACACATGCCGACTTCCAGTCCGCGCAACGCTTTCTGTATCGACTCTTGAAAAGTACGGCCTATCGCCATAACCTCACCAACGGATTTCATCTGCGTGGTAAGGCGATCATTCGCTTCTGGAAATTTTTCGAAGGTAAAGCGAGGAATCTTGGTCACTACGTAATCGATACTCGGCTCGAAAGAAGCCGGGGTGAGCCCTCCGGTTATTTCATTGCGCAATTCATCGAGAGTAAATCCAATAGCCAGCTTCGCGGCGACTCTCGCTATTGGAAAGCCCGTCGCCTTTGATGCGAGCGCGGAAGAGCGCGATACCCGCGGGTTCATTTCAATAATCACCAATCTGCCATCTTTCGGATTAATACCGAACTGCACATTGGAACCGCCTGTCTCAACTCCGATTTCTCTGAGCACCGCAATCGACGCATTACGCAGAATCTGATATTCCTTGTCGGTGAGGGTTTGCGCGGGAGCAACAGTTATTGAGTCGCCGGTATGAACCCCCATGGCATCGAAATTTTCGATCGAACAGACGATAATACAGTTGTCATTTTTGTCTCTAACAACTTCTAACTCGAATTCTTTCCAGCCTATTAATGACTCGTCAATCAATAATTCACTGGTCGGAGAAAGCTCAAGACCGCGAATGCAAATCTCATCAAATTCTTCTTTATTGTAGGCAATTCCTCCACCCGTTCCTCCCATAGTAAATGAAGGTCGGATGATGCAAGGAAACCCAACTTTGTCCAAGGCTTCGTGCGCCTGTTCAATATTGTGCGCCATGCCATGCTGAGGAGTTTCCAAACCGATGCGCTGCATTGCTTGATCGAACAGCTCTCGATCTTCCGCCTTATCGATAGCGTCACAAGTGGCACCGATGAGCTCAACATTGTACTTTTTCAGGACACCATGACGATTCAGATCCAAGGCGCAATTCAATGCCGTTTGTCCGCCCATGGTAGGCAAGATTGCATCCGGCCTTTCCTTGGCGATGATCTTTTCCACAATCTGCCAGGTAACCGGCTCAATATAGGTTGCATCAGCCATGGACGGATCGGTCATGATTGTTGCCGGGTTGGAATTAACAAGAATCACCCGGAAGCCTTCTTCCTTTAAGGCCTGACAGGCCTGCGCGCCGGAATAATCAAATTCACAAGCCTGACCGATAACTATGGGTCCTGCGCCTAAAATCAAGATGCTATTAATGTCTGTTCGTCTTGGCATATTTGCGCTGCTGCTTCGCTCTGCTTATTGGTGAATGTTGATAAAAATATTTACGTTTTATGGGCTTCGATTAATTCGATAAAATGATCGAACAGAGGAGCCACATCGTGAGGGCCTGGGCTCGCCTCCGGATGGCCCTGAAAGCCGAAAGCCGGCTTATCGGTTCGCTCAATACCCTGCAATGAACCATCGAAGAGTGACTTGTGAGTGACCTCGATATTATCTGGAAGGCTGCTTTCATCTACCGCAAAGCCATGGTTTTGACTGGTGATAAACACCCTGCCATCGCGCAGATTCTGCACCGGATGATTCGCCCCGTGATGACCGAGTTGCATCTTGATAGTGCGAGCACCACAGGCCAGAGCCAGTAGTTGATAGCCCAGACAGATACCAAATATCGGTAATCCCTGTTGCAAGAACGCGGATATCGCATCGATTGCATATTGGCAAGGTTCTGGATCGCCAGGACCATTTGACAGGAAAATACCGTCGGGATTCAGTGCCAGCACGTCGGCCGCGGGAGTTTGAGCTGGAACCACGGTGACTTCGCAGCCTCGCGCCACCAACATACGGAGAATATTGCGCTTGGCACCAAAATCGTAGGCGATTACCTTATATTTATTACTCCCCTCCGCCTTATAGCCTGATGCCAGATCCCATACGCTTCCCCGCCATGGATAACTCTTTTCGATACTGACCGCCTGCGCCAGATCCATGCCCTTCAGTCCAGGAAATTCATTCGCTATCTGCAGTGCTTTATCTACTCCCCACTCGGACAATGCCTCGCCAGAAAGTATGCAACCATTAAGCGCTCCCTTGTCCCGGAGCAGACGCGTTAATCGACGAGTATCGATCTCGGCGATTGCAACGACGCTTCTTTCCTGCAGAAACTCTTCCAGGGTCTGCTGCATGCGCCAGCTACTTGCCAACAAGGGCAGGTCACGAATAACCAGGCCTGAGGCCCAGACTCTGTCAGACTCGTTGTCTTCCTCATTGGTACCGGTGTTGCCTATATGCGGATAGGTGAGGGTTATGATCTGTCGCGCATAGGAGGGATCCGTCAGAATTTCCTGATAACCTGTCATGGAAGTATTAAACACTACCTCACCACTACAGATCCCCTGGGCTCCGATTGCAATCCCATGGAAAATACTCCCATCTTCTAACGCCAGTACAGCTGATCCAGCCACTTTCACTCCTAATTCTGTAAATCGCACAAGTAACGCAAAGATTGCGGGCAAAAAAAAGCAGAATGAAGAATCTCTTCACTCCGCGTTTTTACTAATTCGCAAAGGTTTCAGCATCCAACATACTGAGCGAGTATTTTATAGATACATGCCCCGTCTTGTCTATGTCCAAGTGAGGGAATATCTCCCGGAAATTAGTTTTTGCGGCTCACAAGCCCAATACGTCTTGCATTGAGTACAAACCGTTGCTTTTCCCTGCGAGCCAATTCGCTGCCCGCACGGCGCCACTGGCGAATGTCATTCTACTGCTCGCCTTATGGGTGATCTCGATACGCTCTCCCAGCCCGGCAAAGGTGACTGTATGATCACCAACAATATCGCCGGCCCTGATCGTTGTAAAGCCTATGGTTTTTCTGTCCCGCTCTTCACTAACGCCCTGCCTGCCATAGACGGCGCAGTCATCGAGATTTCTGCCCAAAGTTTCCGCGATAACAGCACCCATTTTCAAGGCCGTTCCCGAAGGCGCGTCTTTTTTGTAACGATGGTGTGCTTCGCTGATTTCTATATCCACCTCATCCCCCAGGATTTTGGCGGCCTGCTCCAGCAATTTAAAACACAAATTCACACCGACACTCATATTGGGCGCAATTACAATGGGGATAAACTCAGCCGCCTCGGCAATAGTCTGCTGCTGAGTCTCTGATAGGCCTGTCGTGCCTATTACCATGGCTTTATTGTGTGCGCGGCAGATGGCAAGATGGGCCAGCGTTGCCTCGGGAGAGGTAAAATCAATGAGCACATCGAAATCATCAATCACAGACTTCAATTCAGCGACGGTGGCAACACCCGTTGCCGAGCCCATTGCCAATAAACCAATATCAACCCCTAGCGCTGGATCGTCAGGCAACACCGTAGCAACAGTCACCGATATTTCTGCTTCACTTCGAGCTATAGCCTCGACCAGCGTACGGCCCATACGGCCTGCTGCTCCCGCGATGGCGACTTTTACCATGACTTGATCCACCTGATTAGAATTGAGGCAAGTATACAGGCAGAGTAGTTCAAGCTAAACCCAAGCTTTCAGGGTCGGCGATGGGAGTAAAATACTTGAAGCCAGCAGGCAAGTTAGGCACACTCTCTGCCCGAAGGGTCAAGCGCACTTTGCAGCCGAGTTCTGGCTTGTTTTTGCCCTGCATTCCGAATTTTTTATTTTTGTCCCAATGTGAAAAATAATGAGCGAACCACCGGTCATACACGGTAATACCAAGCGGGAACGCTACGAATCTCTGGTCGCGAGCCTCTATCAGGACGTATACCGCTACGCGCTGTGGCTTTGCAAGAATAAGCCAATGGCAGAAGATCTGGTGCAGGAAACATTTTTGCGTGCCTGGCGGTCTTTAGAGAGTCTGCAGAGCGACAAAGCGGCAAAAGCCTGGTTATTTACTATTCTCAGGCGGGAGAATGCCCGGCAGTATGAACGATATCGCCCGGAATTGGTCGATATAGAAGGGCAGGTTATAGTAGAAAGCGATAGCAACGAGCCCGATAAGCAGATGGATCGTGAACTGTTGCACAAAGCCATTAATCGCCTCGGCAGTGACTATCGTGAGCCATTATTATTGCAGGTGATTGGCGGCTTCAACGGCAAGGAGATCGCCGATATTCTGGGCCTGAACAACAATACCGTGATGACACGCCTGTTTCGCGCTCGCCTCAAATTGAAGCAAGAGTTTGATCTGGATACAGGCGACTTTGTCGACGAAGCCCCATAATTGATGGGCGAAAAGAAAACAGAGATAGGAAAAACAGAAAGAATAGCATAAAGAACAGAAAGAATAGAAAGAATAGAAAGAACAGAAAGAACAGAAAGAACACAGTTGATGAAACCATCAACAAATTGACTAAAGCAGATGCCTGAGAGCCGACTTAAAATGGATGAAATAGAATTTCGCAAACGGGTTTATGCAAGCCCCAAAGAGCTTGACCGAGAAACTCTGGATGCCACGCGCGATAATCCTGCCTATCAGAAAATTCTTGAGCAGACCCGAGCGCTGGAACTTGAGCTAGACTCGCTGGTGAGCGGTGTAGCCGTGCCTGGGGGACTGAAAGAAAAACTACTGGCAATACCCGATACCGCGAATGGCAGTAACAAGGTCAGCAATATCCATTCAACAAGGCTGAGCTTTTTTCAATATTACGCACTGGCGGCCTGTCTGCTATTAGCGCTTGGCGTGAGTTTTTCACTGCCGTTTAATAGCCGGTTATCTTCCTCTGATTTGGCCTTCGGCAATGATATTCTGGCCCATCTTTATGAGGATTCTGAAGAAATTAGCGAGATAAATGGCGGCCTTTTTGATGACATAGTCACCCTGCCTGAGGCGAATGAGAGCATGGCTAAAACCGGCACTCAACTTGCGAGTAATGAGTCCATGCACAATGTCGCTATTCGCTCAGCAAAGCCCTGTGAAATATTGCCCTCCTTCGAAAGCGCCCATCTGTTAGTGGAAGGCAATCAAGGTGCCGTAAGCATTATTGTAATCAACAATAGCCCGGTAAGCGGGGAATACGCTATTGGCGATGGCCGCTTTAATGGAATTGTGATTCCCATGGGCGACGGCAATATGATTCTAATTGGCGAGAAGAACGAAAATCTGGATCGATACAAAGCCCTGTTCTCCGAGAGCGTTGAGAGAATTATCTAGAAAAACCCACTGCACTAGTCGAAACTCAATAACGGGAAGACGTAAGCAGAAGTCAATCGATAGAAATCAAAACGTTCTGGAAAACATATCAAAACTGTTCTTCCGTCATTGCCATTAATGAATCTGCGCCATTGGCAATCTCTTCCGCCAGTGACTTGGCCCGCGGCAACAAGCGCTTTATAAAAAATTCTCCGGTTTTAATTAGACCGTCACAGTAATCCATGTCGGCCGAGGCTGAGTCTTTAGCGGCAATTGAGGCGGCTAAAATACGTTGCCACATAAAACAGTAAAGCGTCAGTCCCATTAGCTCCATATAAGCATAGGATGCCGCCCCGACTTCATCGGGATTGTCGCTGGCGCGACTGATCACCTTCTCTGTAACTTCGATCAAGCGCCGCTTGCTTTCCTCAAATACCTGTAGATAAACCTGCATCGCGGCCACATCCTGCTGACTCTCCACAAATTCATCCATTTCAAGCAGCAAGACCTGCAATAACTCTCCATTACTGCGCACCGTCTTGCGACCCATTAGATCCAGCGCCTGAATCCCATTTGCCCCCTCATATATCTGTGCGATGCGGGCATCTCGCACGTTTTGTTCCAGCCCCCACTCTCCTATATAGCCATGTCCTCCCAAGACCTGTTGCCCCAGCACACAGGCCTCGAAACCGCGGTCGCTACAATAGGCTTTTTGCACCGGAATGAGCAGTGCCACGAGTTGCTCGGCCTGCTTGCGCGCGGCCGGGTCGGGATGAAATCGGGTCTTGTCCAACTGGCTGGCCGCATACAGAGACAGAGCTCTGCCCGCCAGAATATTCGCGCGCATTGTTAACAACATCCTGCGCACATCCGGGTGCACCAAGATGGGATCTGCATCCTGGTCCTCCTGCTGCGCCCCTCTGGGCGCTCTTCCCTGAATTCGCTCCTTCGCATAATCGACAGCGATTTGATAGGAACTATCCGCCAGACCGTTGCCCTGCAATCCCATGGATAAACGTTCATAGTTCATCATAGTGAACATATGGGACAGTCCTTGATTCAACTCGCCCACCAGGAAGCCCTTGGCTGAATCAAAATTCATCACACAAGTGGCCGAGGCTCTAATTCCCATTTTGTGTTCTATGGAGCCACATCGCACATTATTTAACTCTGAGGTTATTTCTCCTGCGTCATCGATAAGAAATTTGGGCACCAGAAATAGGGATATTCCTCGCGGCCCTGCCGGGGCGTCGGGTAATTTCGCAAGAACAAGATGCACAATGTTTTCGGTTAAATCATGCTCACCGGCGGTAATAAAAATCTTGGTGCCACTAATGCAGTAGGTATCATCCCCATTCGGTATCGCCTTGGTCTTGATCATACCCAGATCGGTTCCGGCGTGAGGCTCGGTGAGACACATCGTGCCGGCCCACCTGCCCTCATACATTTTAGGCAAATAGCGCGCTTTCAACTGCTCGCTACCATGCTGGCTCAGGGTAAGCGTCGCTCCAGTATTAAGAATCGCATACAGGGCGAAAGACGAGTTTGCCGCAAACGCCATCTCTTCAATCACAGCAGACAACATCTTCGGCATACCCTGACCGCCATAATGAGTATCTCCAGTCAGACCTACCCATCCACCTTCCGCATAAGCCTTAAAGGCGGCCTTGAATCCAGCCGCCGTAGTGACCACTCCATCGTCATAGTGACAGCCCTCGCGATCGCCGCTTTGATTAATCGGCGCAAGCAATCCTTCTGCAATCTTGCCCGCTTCTTGCAGTATCGCAGTAATCAAATCGTCAGTGACTTCTGCCGTGTCTGGCATTCCTGCAAATAGTTCCTGTGCATGAAATACATCACGCAGCAGAAATTGTATATCCCGCAACGGAGCACGGTATGTCGTCATCTCTATTCCCCAAAACATCATCTAAAGCAAAAGCTGATTATAGGTGATGCGAGCACCAACAGGCACTCTCTATCACCATCGAATTACGCAGACAACAAATTAGTAACTTATACTTGCGAGACTGCTGAGCTTTTCAACAACGAAAACCCTGAACACCCTCTAGACAAATTTATCGACGGGGGCTTACGCGATATGCTCTCTCAACTATTCGCAACTGCCTGCGTGGTCTGCGGTCAAAGCTGTGCCAACAATTACAGTATTTGTTCCGACTGCGAATCCGCACTACCGCGAATGCAGACAAGTTGCCAGCGATGTGGCACCGAGCAATGGGGCAGCGCCCTAATCGACATAAGTTGCGGTAATTGCCTGCTCAATCCTCCTGCCTTCAATTTCTGTAGATCTGTGTTTGCCTATGTTTCACCTATTGACAAATTAGTTACTAATTTTAAATTCAGGGCACAATTCGATTCGGGATACTCCTTGTCTAAAATCCTCGCCAGAGAAATGCAGATCTACTATAGCAATCAGCAAAAGCCGCAGGTTTTGATCCCGGTTCCGCTGCATCGCAATCGCCTTCGAATTCGGGGATTTAATCAAGCCATTGAAATTGGCAGAGTGGTATCCAGGCAGTGCCAAATCCCGCTCGCCTATTCCGCGATCAGCAAAATTCGAGATACTACGCCGCAGATCGAGCTGAGTTCCGCGCAATCCAGAAAAACCAACTTAAGCAATGCCTTTGCCGTGGCAGATCAATCCCTTCTGCGGAATGTTAACTTCGTCGCCATTTTAGATGATGTTGTGACAACCATGACAACAGTTGCGGCCATTACCAAAGTACTGCAACAACATGGCGTGCGCCGGGTCGACGTTTGGTGCCTGGCACGGGCTAGTCGGTAGATTTTCTTTTAACTCTGCATTGCATAATTTAGCACCAGGAACTACAGCGTTGTGTTTCGATAGCTGAGCGCTCTCTAAACCTTAAGCACAGTCAAAACCATGGGAGACGAATATTTTTCTTGCCAATGGATAGCCGGGAAATAGATCGGGATTCGAGATAGGCTCTCGAACTTACCAGGATATTATTACACGGCAGAATTTAGCTCGAAGCATTCGAGATTTTTGTCTTGAAAAGCAGGAGTAGTGCGCGGCGGGAATTTGCCGAAGCGGCGACTGACTAGAACTGATATTTAATCGAACCATAGGCCACTCGGCCATTCTGATCCAATATTCGGGTTGTGGAATTGAGTATTTGCGCTGTTTTTTCATCGAAGATATTGCGAATACCGAAAGAAATAATGGCCCGATCCTTAAACCCCGTTTTTACGCTATATCCATATTGCAGGTCCAGAGTTGTGATGTTATCCACCAACTCGTTGATTTCATCCATGTCCAATTCGCTAATGTCCTTATAGGAATCAAAATAATTAGTAATCGCGCTCGCCGTGTGATTACCAAATTGCCAGGTAAGCATAAGGCTGCTTTGCAATTCGGGACTAATCAATCTTTCATCGATAGTCGAAATTTCAGATCCGGCGTATTCCAGTAAGCTACCGGTATTTGAGAATTCTTGCACGTAGGTGGTCTTCGAACTTAATACAAACTGACCAAATCCGCGGGTATCCCACATATAGGAAGCGCCGAGATCAAAGCCATTTGATTCAATATTGCTACCCAATAAGGGATTCTCAAGATTGAATTCATTGATCTGTGAATCATCCAGATAGAGCCGGGGAAAACCTGTCTGCCTGTCATTACTATCAACACCCTTTGCGGGCGCTTGGTCTATCTGCATCTGCCAGGCATCGGCGCGGACACTCAGTCCAGATATCGGCTCCAGCTGCAGGCCCAAATTGAAATTCAGGGCTTCTTCGACCATTGCACCTTGAAAATCCTTCTCCTCAACGGAGCGGACAATGCTGAATAACGGCGTATTTTCAATGAGTGCCGAACCTGCCGGGGCTATGCGAAAAGTCGTTGGGCTATTCTGCTGCGCAATTAATGCCTGCTCTGCAATTAATGTATAGTCGTTCTGGGCCACAGCAGACGGGCTCTGCAGGCTAATAGCCGCGAGTAAGATCGGGATAATTTGTGGCAGCTTAAATTGCATTATCAGTACACTATTTCGCCAAACTTTGTCATTGAACTGCAAGCTTTGTCATTGAGCTACAAGCTTTGTCATTGAACTACAGGAGTCGCTCTTTATCTATCAAGCAACTCCCGAATTTTAGCACCGTAGCAACTGAATTAGTATTGCTTTCACGCAAAAATTTGCCGGTTATGAAGGCATTCTGCGCTATCTGCACGGCGGCTGGCGAACTGCGGTTTTCGGACTAATAGCATGAATATCAATGTGTTGAGGTCACTTCCATGCGCCTCAACGGGGCCTGTGAGTGACTGAGTTGGCGCAGCAACTGCGCCACGGTCCGAGATTGGCCGGGAAGCACCAGGGTGGCGTCTATTTCCGCAATTGGCTGCAGTACAAATAACCGTTGCCCTGCTCTGGGATGAGGCAATATTAAAAATTCTTCACTAACTATATGATTTCCATAAGTAATAAGATCCAGATCCAGGCTGCGCGGCTGATTCTGCAGGTCACCCCGCTGCCGCCCAAACTCCGTCTCGAGCTTGAGTAAATTAGCCAGCAAGTCCTGCGGAGACTGGCCAACAGGAATTTCCAACGCCACCGCGGCATTGACAAAATCAGGTGTCCCCGGTGGACAATCGATCGGCTGCGTCAAGTACAGGGATGAGACGACTGGAGCGGCTCGACTCAGGCTGGCAAGACAACGAATCGCGGCTCGCAGTGTCGCCTCACACGAGCCAAATTTTGAAGGGAGATTGGAGCCGAGGCTGACAAAGGCCGTTGCCGTCGCTTGCTGCTCAGCCGTGGTATTGATGTGAGAACTCATGTACAGCCTCAACAAACACCGCTACATTATCCGGGCTCACCTCCGGCGTAATTCCATGACCGAGATTAAACACATGGCCATTGCCTTTCCCAAAGCTTTGCAGGATTGAAGCGACTTCTTTACGAATCGCCTCTGCAGAGGCATATAACATAGTGGGGTCCATATTGCCTTGCAGGGCAACCCGGTCACCGATTCGATTGCGCGCTGTACCGATATCCGTGGTCCAGTCCAGACCGACTGCATGGCAACCAGAGTCGGCGATCGATTCCAGCCATTGACCGCCATTCTTGGTGAATACAATCACCGGAACTTTGCGACCTTCATTTTCAGGCAGCAGCCTGGCGATGATCTTGTTCATATACGCCAGAGAAAATTCCTGATAACTGGCAGGGGTAAGTATTCCGCCCCAGGTATCAAATATTTGTACGGCCTGAGCGCCTGCCCTGATTTGCGCATTGAGATAGTCGCTAACCGCCGAGGCAAGCTTTTCCAGCAACTGGTGCATAGCTTCCGGATTATCATACATAAACTGCTTGGCGATTCGAAAATCCTTGCTGCCCCCGCCTTCGATCATATAGGTTGCCAGGGTCCATGGACTGCCTGAGAACCCGATCAGAGGAACCGAGCCATTCAGCTCTTTTCGAATCAGGGAAACGGCATCAGTGACATAGGAAAGTTCACTGGCGATATTCACATCAGGCAACTGCTCCACATCCTTCGCGGACCTGATGACCTTTCTAAACTTGGGCCCTTCGCCCTCTGAAAAATACAAGCCCTGGCCCATCGCATCAGGAATCGTGAGAATATCGGAAAACAGGATGGCCGCGTCGAAAGCATAGCGTCGCAGCGGCTGCAAGGTTACTTCACAGGCGAGTTGGGGGGTCTGGCAGAGGGTCATAAAGTCACCCGCCTGCTTACGGATCTCACGATACTCTGGCAGATAGCGACCGGCTTGGCGCATCATCCACACCGGAGTTACATCTACATCCTCTCTTAACAGAGCTTTCAGAAAACGATCATTTTTCAACGACACAGCCAGAGCACCTTATCCTTTATCCACATGATTATCTTTCGCTTCACTATTTACCAGTTCAAATCGACTCTATCCACTACAGTCTATCCACTACTGTCTATCCACTACTGTCTATCCACTACTGTCTATCCACTACAGACTAACGGCAACAGTTCTGCAGCGACAGAAAGGGGGGGCAATTTTACACTAGCCGCGTATTTACACAAATGCCCAGCGCAAGACGCGGATTTACAGATTTGAAAACCTGGCCTGGAAAAATCTCTGAGTAAAAATCCGTCGGATTTTTGACCACGCCGCTTCGTCAACGCGGCCCCTTTCGACTAGAGCCCCCTTTCAACTAGAGCCCCTGCCGCCTCAAGCAAATTAAATTCGACAGCCTCTCTTTTATCCAGGGCACTGCTGCTCATTCTCCCTGGATACAGAGCTGATCGCCAGCTGTCAAAGTTGCCGCGAGTAAATTTTTGTCGATGCCTCCTTCGACTACAGCCTCGCCTATCGCCCGCAACAACACAAACCGAATATTGCCCATCTCGGCCTTCTTGTCAGATAACATCAAATCCAAATACTGTTCTACCGATATATTCTCTGGCGGTATTACTGGCAAACCATAACTTTTCTCTAACACAGCGCGAATATGTTGAACTGTACTCTGATCGATCCAGCCCAGACGCCAGGACAGATCGGCCGCCATGACTATTCCCATCGCCACAGTCTCTCCATGTAGCCAATTCCCATAACCGCTGGCTGTCTCAATAGCGTGACCAAAAGTATGACCCAGATTCAGCAGCGCCCGAATTCCAGCCTCTTTCTCATCCTCGGCCACGATAGCGGCCTTGATTTCGCAGCAGGTCTTTATTGCCTGGGATAGCAGCGCTGGATCGGATCGACAAATCGCCTCGCAGTTCTCAGACAGCCAGCTAAAAAACACCGCATCGTAGACCAATCCATATTTGAGCACTTCTGCAAGGCCGGCCTTCACTTCTCGCTCCGGCAATGTACTCAGCACTCTGGTATCGGCAATAACGCAGCGAGGCTGGTAGAAGGCGCCAATCAAGTTCTTCCCTAACTCATGATTTACACCGGTCTTACCTCCTACCGAGGAATCGACTTGAGCTAACAAAGTGGTGGGTATCTGAATAAAGTTAATACCTCGAAGATATGTAGCCGCTGCAAAACCGGTGATATCCCCCACTACCCCGCCACCGAGTGCGACCAGGGTAGTATTACGATCAAATTTCCCACGCAATAGCACATCATATATATGGCTGATTGTCGCAAGATTTTTATGCGCCTCACCATCTGGCAAGATTATTTCTTCAACTTGCCGCGCGGCAAACAATTGCTTCACCTGATCCAGATAAAGCGGAGCGACAAGATCATTAGTAATAATTACCACCCGCCCAACACCGAGATAGGGTAGAACTAATTCAACATCGTTCAGCAAACCATCGCCGATAAATATCGGATAAGATCGATCGCCCAAATTCACATCTACAGTAAACATTTATTTCAGTTCCACGCTTCCATTGTTAGTGACTGGTTTTAAGTTCGACGCTAGTGCTTAAGTTCGAAGTTAGTGTTTGAATTAGAAGTTAGTGTTCGAATTAGAGGTTAGTGTTTAAATCAGAAGTTAGTGTTTGAGCTCAAACTTCTGATTCCGAAATTTTACCCAAACCCTTATCCAGTTGTCGACAAATCTCCTGGCTAACAGTCTTCGGATTACGATGATTAGTATCAACCATAATATCAGCCACCTCTTGATACAGTGGCTCACGAATCTTCATCAATTCTCGAATTTTTTGTTCCGGGTTTGGGATTTGTAACAAGGGTCGGCTCTTGTCCCGACCGGTGCGTTCGACTTGCTGGCTAATGGGGGCTCGCAGATACACGACAATTCCTCGTGCCTTCAGCCATTCCCTGTTTTCTTTCGCCCCGACTGCACCACCACCAGTGGCTAGCACTATATTATTTTTGGCTGTAAGTTGCTCAATCATCCTTGTCTCACGAATTCGAAATCCACTCTCGCCTTCAACATCAAATATCCAGGGTATGTCAGCGCCGGTAGAAGCTTCTATTTCTCGATCGGAATCAAAAAATTCGAGACTCAACTGCTCCGCAAGAACACGACCAATTGTGGTCTTACCCACTCCCATCGGCCCCACAAGAAAAATGTTTCCAGAAAAACTCATAATCTGTATGCTCAGATTTGTAAATAATAACAAACGATATCTGACGGCGACTAAGAAAAGCCTTGAATGGGAACGGTAGGAATCCAGCCAAAGCCCGGCCGGGCTGTCTGCTCACCCAACCGGAGTTCACAATATTACCTGATATTAATATCAGCAATGATTTTTGGTGTAATAAAGATCAGCAACTCGGTTCGACGGCTCGTATTTTCCGTTCGCTTGAATAGTCTTCCCACATAGGGCAGATCTCCAAGCACCGGAGTCTTTGTTTCTGTGCTCGTAGTTTCTTCCCTAAACACACCGCCCAGTACAATTGTTTCGCCATTGTTAACCAGCGCGCTGGTTTGCACCTGATTGGTGTTAATCGCAGGAATCGCTCCAGTCCCCGCCGCCACAGAATCTTGCCGGATGTCCAGTTCCATATTAATTCTGCCATCCGGGGTAATTTGTGGAGTTACCGTCAAGGACAATACCGCCTCTTCAAATTCAGTCGTGGAACCCCCTGCTGTTCCGCCAGCTTGTGACTGGTATGGTATCCGTACTCCGGATTGAATTATCGCTTGAACCTTATCCTGTGTCGTCACTTGTGGCCTTGCAATAACTTCACCATTACCACTGCTCTCCAATGCCGACAATTCCAATTCAATAAGGCCACTATTTCCGGTGTAGCCGATTGAAAAAGAAGAAGCTCCCAGTGCCTCTACACCCAGATCGACTGCCAACGCATCGGGAAAACTGACGCTGCCAACCGGGATAGCGACAGAGGAAATAGCCAGATCAACTAATGACTGTATCAGACTGGGATCGGTTCCACTTTGTAGCGCCTGGATTCTCGCCGCCTCTCCAGCAAGCAGGGCTTTCTGCAAGGCGAGTTGCTGCGCGACCTGAGTATTCCCCTGCTCCAGGGTTGCTGCCTGTGATCCACCATAGCGAAAATTATCGCCAGTAGCGGCACTTCCTGCTCCGCCCCAACGAATACCCAGATCGCGACCCGAGCTAGTCGATACGTTTACAATTCGAGCCTCGATGAGCACCTGCCTCACGGCAACATCCAGGCGAGCCAACATGGCCCGTACTTCTTCCAGTTTTTCTGCTGTGTCGCGCACAATGATTATATTCGTTCGCGCATCTACTGTCGCTGTGCCACGGGCAGAAAGTATACCGCCGCCAGATGCCGCTACTGCAGCCCCGATGCCAGTAGCACCTGGAATAGCGCCAGCGCCTGCAGCCGCCCCATCGCCGGTTAACAGCGCCATGATGTCATTCGCATCCGCGTAATTTACCTGCACGAATTCCGTATACAGTGGCGCCTTATTCTCTAGTTGTTGAGCCGCCTCCAATTCTAATTGTTCCTGTGCGGCTATATCGGCCGAGGGAGCCACGTACAACACGTTGCCCTCGAGTCGGCTGCCCAAATTCTTTGTGCGCAAAACCATCGCGAGCGCCTGATCCCAGGGAACATTATCCAATACTATGGTTATATTTCCGGATACAGCATCGCCGGCGACCAAGCTAAAATCGTAAACATCTGCGAGAATCTGCAACACGGAACGAACGGGAATATCCTGAAAAGACAATCCGGTAATTTCACCAGTATAGGCAGCTGTTGCCGCTGTATCGCCAATTTCGCTGACGGGCGGACTTATGCTAATCGTATATCGATTGCCGCTCTGAAACGCTACGTAATCATAGGCTCCGTCAACGTCGACTACGACCGTCGCTCTTCCTGCCTGACCCAATACATCCACAGTAGAAACTGCCGTCGCGAATTCGCTAACGTCCAGCCGTTGATTCAAATCATTTGGAACCTCGGTGTCACTAAATTCAACGTAGACGCGGGCTCCTACTTGCTCAACGCTACCGGCAACCCTATCACTTGATAGTGTGATTACTATCTGCCCTTCATCGTTATCTCCACGCCTGAAAGAAACATCAGTGATAGCATTGTTTGCGCCATTGGCAATACCTGCTGTCGTCTGAGCTGTAGCGAAAACTCCTCCCGCTTGCGCATCATTACCGACCTGGATTGTTAATACATTTCCGGCCAACCGGGTTTCGTGATTAACCAGCTCGTCCAGATTAACTACCAGTCGAGTGCGACTGCCATCGTCAAGCACCATAACGCTTTGAGCATTATTGGAATCGATATTGAATCGCTGCTGTGACAGGCCACTGGCCACACCTGCCAGATCCAATGAAATACGAGCAGGATTATCCAGCACAAATCCAACCGGGTCAGGAGGAGCCGAATCGAAGTTTAATTGTATTTCGATACTGTCGCCTGGAAGGTTAGCAAAACCAATACTGTCGAGAGTCACGGATTGCTGTGCCGACGCAAGCGAAGTACAAGCAAATACCAGGACCGCGAGCACAGCACGATTGACTAAGCTATTCGCACCAGTGCTTGCCCGGGAACTCATCGGCAATTGATATTTTAATACTCTATTTTTGTTACACATACTGCTTGCCTCAACTCACGAATTTATTGCAACGCGAGGGTTTGTGGTCGTTCTAACCAGCCACCGCTTGTACTGGGCACTATTTCAATTAAGTTAAGTTGGGTTTTCGAAATACTTCTAATACGTCCGTAATTTCGACCCATATAATTCCCAACCTCTACTCGATGTACTTCGCCGAAACTGTCTTTGATCAAGGCTTGATACACCCCTTTTACATTTAGCGAACCGACCATACTGAGCTCGCCCAGGAAATGATTTTCAAGCAACTCCGGCACCCGCTCAAAGTCTGGCTCTACATCCTGAGCAAGAAACTCATCACTTGCACTGTCAACAACGAAAGGCACTTCGAATGGGCTTCGCCTTGCAGCCGCCCCGTATATAAAACCTTCATAGGGATCAAACTCCGGCACCGGCTCGACTTCAACGCCAGCTCTGGAACTCACCTCATTAACAAAGTCTTGTAGATCAGAAAAATTATCCCCCCGCGAACAAGCCACCAACAGCAAGCTGCAAGCAAGCACCGCGAGCATTTTCATCTGCTGCTGGCTGGTTCTCATTTACTCAACCACCTCATCTTCATCCTCACCTTTATAGCGATAGGTTCGAGCCACGATGCTCATATCAAGCACCGCGTCCTCACGTACACGAATAGAGAAATCGTGAAGTGTTACAATCCGGTCGAGGCTGGCCACACCACTGACGAAAGTCCCAAAATCATGGTAGTCGCCAACCACATCCAAATTAACCGGAATTTCGATATAGAATTCTTGTATTACTTCCGGCGGCAATTCCAAATTCGCAAATTCCAGACCACTTCCCAAACCTGTATTGGTAACATCATCAACCAGGCCTGGAACTTCTGTCTCTGAAGGTAACTGGCGCAATAGCTCTGTAAATGACTGTTCCATTTGCACGGTTTGCGCCCGGTATTCTTCGAGGTTTGCGGCAAGAAACGCCTGCTGCTCATACGATATACGGATAGTAACTTCCTCGTCTGCCACCTTTTGCAATTCGGCCTGCAAATTCTTGACATGGAAAAAATATCCCCCCGCCATGCAAACAGTAAAAATAATCAAAATTATCAGGGTCTTAACCGGGGCAGGCCAAATGCCAATAGTGTCGACATCCTGCAAATCATTCCAGTCAAAATCTGTTAAATCCTTGGCGATATTTGTAATCAGTGACATCGGCTTCTAACCCTCTTCCTGCTCAACTTGCAACTGCAAATTCAAGCTCAGAGAAAACGTAAATGCCTCGGATTGAGAATTAAAATCTTCAGCGGCCGCAATATCATCCAGCTCAACTTCTTGAAACCACTCGGAATCAGCCAAAGCCCGTAATAATTCAGTAATGCGAGCATAGGACTCGGCCCGGCCTTCGATAGAAATCGTATTGTCGACTCGATTCAGACTCTGATAATAGACCCCCTCTGGAAGCGTTTTTACCAGCTCATCAAAGATTCTCACGATTACGGGTCTGGTGCGCTGCAAGTCAGTAATTACATTCATACGCGCGCGAATATCTTGTTTCTGCTGACGTAATTGATTTATTTCTGTAACGCGCTCATCGAGCAGGCGCAGCTCTGTTTCCATAAACTCGTTGCGCGCCAGCTGGGTATTGATCTCTCCGGTAATATAAGTGTGCACCAAAAATAGAATACCCGCAGCGATAAACACCACGCCCGCCAGGATAGTTAAAAATTCGCGCTTGCGCTCTTCTCTCAGCCTTTCCCGCCATGGCAGGAGATTAATATGTGTCATTGATATTCGCCTCGCATAGCCAGACCACAGGCAATTAACAAGGAAGGCGCATCGTTCTGTAACATCGTTTTGTTAACCTTGGAACTAATAATTAGATCCGCAAAAGGATTGGCGACTCTAACCGGTGTAGACAGACCTTCCTGAATTAGATCGCAGAGCCCATCAATTGCTGCAACACCACCTGCCAACAAAATATGGTCAACTTCGTTGTAGTGACTCGAAGAAAAGAAAAATTGCAGAGTCTGGCCAACCTGTTGTGTTACCAGATCCTTAAATGGCGCAAGAATCTCATGTTCGTATTCTGCGGGTAGTCCGCCGCGCTTCATCGCCGCTTCCGCTTCCGTGGCACTGATACCGAAGCGACGCTGAACTTCTTCTGAAAGCTGATTGCCCCCGAACATTTGTTCTCTTGTGTAGATGGTTTTGCCACCGAGGATTACATTCAATGTGGTCGTCACGGATCCTATATCGACGATCGCTATTGTTTGCTCATCCTCGGCACCGATCTGCCCCGCCAACAAACTAAAAGCACGCTCGATAGCATAGGCTTCAATATCCACAACTTTGGCCGTGAGACCACCAAGTTCCAGGGCAGTGACTCTAGAGTCCACATTCTCCCGCCGGCAAGCGGCCAGCAATACCTCAACCATATCGGGACTGCGCTCAGACAATTTCTGCCGCTCGAAGTCGATGGAAACCTCATCCAGCGGATAGGGAATATATTGATCCGCCTCCACTACAATCTGATTTTCCATGTCTGAATCAGACAGAGCGGCATTCATTTCGATAGTCTTGGTAATGACTGCGGAGCCTGCTACGGCAACCGCCGCATTTTTTATCCGTGGTTTGAGAATACTAATTGCCTGTGCGATACACTCACCCACCGCATCAATATCACTGATGTTTTTCTCAACAACAGCGTTAGCAGGCAGCGGGCGAATAACATAATTCTCTACTTTGTAATTGTCCCCACTGTGGCTTAGTTGCAATATCTTGACTGAGGTCGTACTTATATCAACCCCAAGCAAGGTACTGGCTTGCTTGCCAAAATTGCCCAAAGCACCAATGTTTCTCAGCTTTTCCAGCACCTGGTAACCCTTTAGTAGATTTCATCAACTTACTGTTATTTAGAGGGGTTAACAGCCTATCCTGCACCTTTGTGCCGCCGCTCTAAAGATCAACCCAATCCTGTGAAGCAAAAATTAATGCTAACGATAACAAAAAGTTAGCGAATTCATGCTGACATTCTAGTGTTTCAGCTCCAAATATCGGCCAAAAACAAAATTATTATAGTTTTCAGTCAATTATCAGGCTTTTAGAATAAATAACTTCACCATCAGATAGTGCCGCAAAGCCATCCCGAATGCTTTGAATCAGGTCACGTTTAGACAGCTAAAAAGCTGATTAAGCCCTAAAAATACTGGCCCTTCAGCATTCCTGTCTCGTCACTTCAAGATAGTCTTCGAGCGAACAAGCCGCCATTTTTCAAAGAAATCCGCCAGCCGCCTCTGCCAGCCACCCCTGAAGAATCCTGAATAAACCCAGAATTTCAACGCATTAATGAAAGCCGGTGTATACTGCCAAGTCCTACGACAAGCAGGTACAAAGCTTTAGGCCAAAACTAGCCGGGGCTCCCAACACCACCGCCCGGCTCAAGATCCAGAACACGAACACAAAACCGAGAACTAAAACCGCGTGCAAGCAAAGATTCAGAATAGTCTCAAATGGGCCGCAATGCTGGCAGGGGCTGGGCTGGCTGGTGTGGTAATGGTGGTCACTGCTGCCTACCTCTATTTGGCCCCCTTGCTGCCGACTGCTGAAACCTACAGAAATGTTCAACTCGAGACCCCGCTTCGAATCTATACTTCGGATATGCGGCTAATTGATGAGATCGGTAACCGCCGCAACCCGGTTAGCTTTGAAGAGATTCCAGACGTTCTCACCGATGCATTGATAGCCACTGAGGACGTGCGTTTTTACTCCCACTCTGGCGTGGATTTACAAAGCTTGATACGAGGCTTTTACGGCTTTATCCGCGGCGTCAATCTCGGCGGCGGCAGTACTATCACCATGCAATTGGCGAAGAAACTGACCTTCGACAGCGATAATGTCTATTTGCGTAAACTTAAGGAAATCCCGTTTGCCCTGCAGATTCAACAGGAACTCAGCAAGGAAGAAGTTCTCACGCTCTACTTCAATACCATCTATTTCGGTGCGGGGGCCGACGGGATAGGGGCGGCGGCTTTCGTCTATTACGGCAAGCCTGTCAGTGAACTCACGCTGGCCGAGGCCGCGATGATGATCTCACTGCTACCCTGTCCATCGAGTTGCAATCCCCTAAGCAGCCCAATAAGGTCGATTGAGCGCCGCCGGGTTCGACTGCAAAATATGCTGAAAGAGAACATGATAAGCCAGGCCGAATTCGATGAGGCTGACCGAGCCCCCATAACAGCACGCAGGCACAATCGTAATGTCGCCGTCTCCGCACCCTATGTGGCCGAAATGGTGCGTCAACAGCTTTACGAAGAATTCGGTGAAGATACCTACACACAAGGTTTCGAAGTAATTACCAGCATTGATGGTGACAAGCAATTAGCGGCAAACAAGGCATTGACTGAAGGTCTTGAAACCTACTATGACAAGGCTCATGGATACCGCGGAGTCACGGCCAATTACCCCAGAGAAATTTATGCTGATGCAAACAATGACCCGAACAAAGGCTGGCTGGAAGAATTGCAGCAGGTACCGGTAGTCGGTAATCAACAACCGGCGATCGTATCTGCGGTTGAGGCACGCAGTTTTCAAGCCCTGCTAAAATCCGGCGAAACCATCCATGTCCCCTGGGAGGGAATAAGCTGGGCCAGGAAATTCAATAGTCGAAATGATGCCTGGCCGCCGCCGCAAGCGGCAGCGGATGTGGCTGAGATTGGCGATTTGATCCGGGTCAAAGCAACCGGGTCGGGCTGGGAACTCGGCCAAGTGCCCGACATTCAGGGAGCGCTGGTCTCCATGTCACCCTCCAACGGTGAAATACTTGCCCTGGTGGGAGGCTATGACTTCAGACGCAGCCAGGTAAACAGAGTCATTACACCCCGGCCTCCAGGTTCAAATTTCAAACCATTCCTGTATGGCGCGGCCCTTGAAGCGGGCTATTCTGCCGCCAGCACAATCAATGACGCCCCGATTACCCGCGGTGACTATCGGCCAAGCAACTATGAGAATAATTTCCTCGGTCCAATCACCTTGCGTTATGCCTTAAAACATTCGCGCAATGTACCCGCTGTGCGCCTGTACGAACAAGTGGGTGCTAGCAAGGTATTGTCTTTCGCTGCGAAGTTCGGTTTTCAGACCCAGAATTTTCCCCGCAATGACTTGACCGTGGCGCTCGGTAGTCAGGATGTGCAACCGCTGGAAATCGTCAGCGGCTATGCGGCAATAGCCAATGGCGGTTATAAAGTTGAACCCTGGTTTATCAAGCAGATTTCCAGCATTGCAGATGGACTCATATTCCAAGCGAATCCGCTTGTAGTCTGCGAAGAATGTGCAAACAGCAACAGTGAGGAGTCCCCTGCCGACCTTATCCCGGCCCCCCGAATTATCGATGCCCGAATCGCCTTCATTCTCAATTCCATGCTGCGATCCGTGGTGCTCGAAGGCAGTGGAAATCGAGTTCAGCGAGAACTGGGCCGCAGCGATCTGATGGGCAAGACCGGCACCACCAATGGCCCTCAGGAACTTTGGTTCTCAGGCTTTAATCGGGATATAGCCACCACCGTTTTTATTGGCTTCGATCAACCAGAACCGCTGGGGGAAAGAGAACAAGGTGCCACGGTTGCGGTACCCATATGGATCGATTTTATGCGGAATGCTTTGCGGGATATGCCCGAAAATATCATGAAGCGACCCGACGGAATCGAGGATCGACTGATCAATAAGACCACCGGAGCGCTAGCCACGCCGGGAGAACCAGACACTATATTTGAATACTTCAGAAGCGAAAACGCGCCGAATGCACAAGACCCGCAATTACCCGGGGTAGACTTGAACAAGGAAGAGAGCCAGGAGCTCTCAACCGAAACCATATTCTAGCAGCTTGTTGAAAAGCTCTCAGGTGAGCGCAAGACAAGGCAAGATTTGGCGAAAAAGCGGAGTTTACACGGTGTAAATGAGCATTTTGAGCTAACAATAACGCCGTATTGTGCCGGCTGTGAGTTTTTCAACAGCCTGCTAGGCCAGAACTAAACCCGTCTGGCGCCGAAACGCTTCTTGAACCTGTCAACTCGGCCACCCGTATCCAGAATCTTTTGCTTTCCGGTATAGAACGGATGGCACTCAGAACAGACTTCGATAAGGATGTCTTTGCCCAGGGTGGATCTGGTTTCAATAACATTGCCACAGCTACAGTTCGCTTTAATTGCAACGTAATTTGGATGGATATCTGCTTTCATGATGTTTCCTATTAGTTAATGTCGCTACATCAAATTTCGAACTGTCCGATGCACCACATCTGCTTTGTCCGCTGTCCTCAAGCTGGTGACACTGATCTGTCGCCGCAACCGCCATGCCATAAGGGGCGAGCATTCTAACAGAGAACCCTCGGCAAAAAAACACTGAATTAGCGGAAATTGGAAAGTAGGCAGGCAATACAGCAGCCACTCGATAGAACCCCACAACCCCCAACACCTATTCTCGCAGCTGTTTGTGATTCTTGACGACTTCTTCCATGATCTTGCTAAACAGCGCGATAATCAGTTCGGGGTTGAGATTGTGCTGTTCACACAGTGAGCTCAATTCCGCCAGTTTCTCTGCCTCTCTCTTGGCATCTACCGCTTCCAGTGCCTGACTGGCTTTTAACAAGCCGACTTGATGGGTTAATACGAATCTCTCACCCAACAGCGCAAGCAGATCCTTATCGATAAGATCAATTTTTGCCCTGACTTCCAATAACTCTGTTGGAACCGGCTCCGAAGCCATTTGCTTACATCCTCTGTGCTTGCTCAGTCGTTTGCTTTTGTAGATTCACAAACCTGACAATTCTTCCTGCGCCAGCTTGTAAAAGCCCGGAACGCCCTGTTACGCGATAAAACCCGCTGAAGTATAAACTATCAAGATTCCTAAGCAAGATGCCTGAAGCTACGGGACATAATATGCCCGGTTGTTTGCCAGTCGTTTTAAATCTACTATGCTGCGATATTCCAGTCACCGCGCTTTAAGCAGCAGCCGTTAATGCCTACCACTTCAAAATCAAATTACCGGGGCCTTACAATCCGGGTCGCGGTACCCTCACCACTGCGCCGGGTGTTCGATTACTTGCCTGAGTGCATTGAACCCGAGAGCAATTCCGGGTCCGCGGTGGGCGCTTTGGCGAATTCTTCTACCGGCTATTCTGTAGACGCGCTAAAGCCAGGGATTCGAGTACGGGTTCCCTTTGGTAATCGAAAGCTGGTTGGCGTTGTAGTTGCTGTGGTGACCGGCTCCACCGTCGCTGCCAACAAGCTGAAACCTGTTATTGCTATCCTGGATCGGGAACCGCTGTTTACCGACGCGGTTTTTAACATTTTACAATGGGCCGCCAACTACTACCAACACCCGCTCGGGGAAGTATTCGCCGCGGCGATGCCCGGAAAACTTAGAAACGGAAATCAACTTAAGCAAGACCGGCAAGTTTGGACGATCGTCGAATCGCCGTCAGAGGAGAAATTGAAGTCCCTTTCCCGAGCATTCAAACAGAAGGCTCTGTTCGAATTCATCGAGTCAGCGAAACAGCCAAGCCGCGCTGAATGTCAACTGGCTGGTTTTAGTTCGCCGCTGCTTGGCCAGCTAGCCGCGAAAAATCTTATTCAATCGCGACTCATCCCTGCCCCTGTCGCTACGCCATTTGAAGCAGAGGAAAGTGACACCGATTTTGAACTCAGTTTAAACGACGATCAGCAGAACGCTGTCACCGCTATTAGCAAAAAGCTGAATCGTTATTCCTGCTTCCTGTTAGACGGCGTTACTGGCTCTGGAAAAACTGAAGTGTATCTGCGGATCATGCACAGCCAACTATCCCAGGGCAAACAATGTCTGGTAATGGTTCCCGAAATAGGATTGACCCCGCAGACAATCGCGCGCTTTGAAAAGCGATTCACCTGCCCGGTAGTTGCCATTCACTCCGGACTGAATGAATCGGAACGCCTGCAGGCATGGAACCAGGCACGCGATGGCAGTGCAGGCATAATAATCGGCACCCGATCGGCGATATTCACGCCGATGGCGGCGCCGGGACTAATTATTGTCGATGAAGAACATGATTCCTCGTTCAAGCAACAAGAAGGTTTTCGCTATTCCGCACGGGACCTTGCCGTTATTCGGGCGCGCGAAGAAAACATCTGTGTCGTGCTGGGATCAGCCACTCCCAGCCTGGAAAGCCTGCACAACGCCAATAGCAAAAAATTTAAACGCCTGATATTGCCCAATCGTACGGGGGCGAAAACGACGCGCAATTCCATGACGATCATAGACGTTGCCAACGAAACACTGCATGAAGGATTTTCAGAGCAGCTATTATATAAAATTCAACGTCATATCAAGCAACGCAATCAGGTATTGGTGTTTATCAACAGACGTGGATTTGCGCCGATACTTAATTGTCAAAGCTGCGGATGGATCGCCGAATGCGAGAACTGTATTGCACAATTCACAGTGCACGCCAATCCTTCCAGCTTACGCTGTCATCATTGTGGAACATTCAGACAACTTCCAAGGTTTTGTCCGAACTGCAAATCAAAAAATCTAGGCACCATAGGTATCGGCACCCAGAGAGTAGAAGCTTTTCTGAATGCACAATTTCCTGACACTCCGGTTCTACGCATCGATCGCGACTCTACCCGACGAAAAGCCAGCCTCGAAAAAATGCTGCAGCAGATAAATCAGGGCGATCCCTGTATTCTGCTCGGCACTCAAATGTTGGCCAAGGGTCATCACTTTCCGAACATAACTCTGGTCGCAATTGTGGATGCGGACGCCGGGCTGTTCAGTGCTGACTTTCGCGGTCAGGAACACATGGCACAAACAATTGTGCAGGTAGCAGGAAGAGCGGGTCGTGCTAATCGCCCCGGTGAAGTTCTGATTCAGTCCCGGCATAGTGCCCATGCAACACTGCAAGCTCTGAGCACAAACTCTTATGCGGAATTTGCCCGCTTACAACTTGCCGAGAGAGAGAATGCCGCCATGCCGCCATTCTCCCATCTGTGCCTGCTTCGCGCCGAAGCCGTAGATTTGAAAAGCGCGATACGATTCCTCGACAAAATTGCAGCGATTACCGACAATCTTTGCCAGCAGGGTAATCTGCCGGTTGAGAGACTGGGGCCGATTCCAGCGCCAATGGAAAAACGCGCCGGAAGATTTCGTATCCATTTAATCCTAAAGAGTAAAAATCGAGCCGCTTTGCAGGCCCTGTTAAGTCAATTATGCGAGCAGTTGGATACGCTCAAATACCCGTCAGGACTACGCTTGAGTATCGATGTTGATCCACAAGATCTGACTTAACAGCCGATCAAAATGCTATTGAATGGACTATCGATCTGACTATCGATTAGGCTATCGATTAGGCTATCGATTAGACTACAGCTTAACGCTGAACAACCGATAGTTGTGGTGGCTGGGGATTTTCCCCCGCTTAATTTAGTTGCAAAACAACAAGTTAATAAGCGATTTAAACTCAGGCAGGCATAGATGACCCAGGATTTCGCCAAGATCAGACCCGAGCCACTCCTTGAGCGAAAAATGGTAGAAACGCCACCGGCCTGGTCACTCATGATTACCGGAATGATAGTCGGACTGGTTGTTGGCGTGTTCGCCTGTTTCTTGTTTTACCTGTCCGGTAATGTGCCACCGTTAAGCTCTAGCCTGCCGGAGCAGGGCGGCAGCCTGGCAACGCTGGCAGACCCCGTGACGATTCAGGCAGCAGCAGAACCCGCCGAGGCTGAGTTAGAGCTTGAGTTTTACAGCGCTCTGCCAGACTATGAGGTTTCAGTTGATGCCACCCCGGTTGAACTCACAGCCCAACAAGCGGGAATAGACGTGGAGGATGAGCCGCTGGCGACAGGTTTTGTGTTGCAAACCGGGGCGTTCCAGCAGTTGAGTCTGGCTAATTCTGAAATGCGACGGCAACAGCTGCTGGGGCTGGAAGTCAGTGTCAAACAACAGGAATTGATTGGTCGCACTCTGTATCTAGTACAGTCCGGGCCTTACACCAGCAGCAAACTACTCTACGAAGCCGAGCGATTGCTGCGCTTAAATAATATTCCCAGTCTGCGTATGAGCCCGCTATAGATCGATTGGAGCAGTGAGTGCAACCGGCGTCTAGTTCGATCAGACAGGCTCAATAGGCGCTTGAATTCTGCCGGATATCCCCCATATCTTGCTCTCAACACCTCGGCTGTGAAGGGTCTTTTTCTGCCCTATAAATTCTTCAACCACCACTTAAAGTGGATTTGAGGCAGCAGGGCAAAAGCGCAGGCTTGCAACTAGCTTTCAACTAGATTTCAACAACATGGATCGAACAAATGGAACAATACAGAGGCACGACCATCGTCTCGGTACGGCGCGATAATAAGGTAGTAATCGGCGGAGACGGGCAGGTATCTCAGGGCAATACTGTCATGAAAGGCAATGCGCGCAAAGTCAGACGCTTATATAAAGATCAAGTAATCGCCGGATTCGCCGGCGGTACGGCCGACGCCTTTACCCTATTCGAACGCTTCGAGGAACAACTGGAAAAGCATCACGGAAAGCTGGTACGCGCCGCGGTTGAGTTGGCCAAACTATGGCGCACGGACCGCTCCTTGCGTCGGCTCGAAGCGCTGCTGGTGGTGGCCGATAGGGAGTCCTCATTAATAATCACCGGTAATGGCGATGTCATCGAACCTGAAGACTCCATAATGGCAATCGGTTCTGGTGGACCCTTCGCTCAGGCCGCTGCCCGAGCACTGCTACAGAACAGCGAGCTGGATGCACGGCAAATCGTCGAGAAAAGCCTTACTATCGCTGCAGATATCTGCGTTTTCACTAACCATAACCACACTGTTGAAGAGCTGGATTTTGCCTAGACTCAAACACTGCTGCTGGCGAAAATCGAATACAGGTACCCAAACATGTCCATGATGACACCCCGCGAAATCACATCAGAATTAGACAAACATATCGTCGGCCAGGCCGCTGCCAAGCGTGCAGTGGCTATCGCGCTGCGCAATCGCTGGCGCCGAATGAAACTTGATGAAGATCTGCGCAATGAAATCACGCCAAAAAATATATTGATGATCGGCCCCACCGGTGTCGGGAAAACAGAAATTGCTCGCCGCCTGGCTAAACTGGCACAAGCACCCTTTATAAAAATTGAAGCGACTAAATTTACCGAAGTTGGCTACGTTGGCCGCGACGTTGATTCGATTATTCGCGATCTGATCGATGTTGCGATTAAGATGATCCGCGAAGCCGAAATGGAGAAGGTGCAACATTTGGCGGAGGACCAGGCAGAAGAAAGAATACTTGATGTTCTGTTACCCCCTGCGCGCACCGATGCGAGCTTACAAGATAGCGCTGTGAAAAATTCTCCAACAGGGTCCGAGGGCGGCTCAGAGTCTTCCGCTCGTCAGGTTTTTCGTAAGAAATTACGTCAGGGCGAACTCGATGAAAAAGAAATAGAAATACAAATTACCGAAGCCGCACCCGGTATTGAGATCATGGCGCCTCCCGGACTTGAAGACATGACCAGCCAATTAAAAAGCATGTTTTCCAATATGGGCAGTGGCAAGAAACATGCTCGCCGCATGACAGTCAAGGCCGCGCTCAAAGCCGTCAAAGCCGAGGAAGCCGCAAAATTAATTAACGAAGAAGAAATTAGGAACCGTGCTATAGAAGCTACCGAACAAACCGGCATTGTATTTATCGATGAAATTGACAAGGTCACCAATCGACATGACCACGGCGGTGCAGGAGTTTCCAGAGAAGGCGTACAGCGCGATTTACTTCCCTTAATAGAAGGCTCCACCGTTACCACTAAATACGGAAGCATTAAGACAGATCATATCCTGTTTATCGCTTCGGGCGCTTTTCACCTGAGCAAGCCCTCCGACCTTATCCCGGAATTGCAGGGTCGTCTTCCTATTCGGGTTGAGCTGGACGCACTAAGCGCAGAAGACTTCGAGCGCATTCTTGAAGAGCCAGATGCCTCTCTTACCGAGCAGTATCAGGCTTTATTGGCCACCGAAGGCTTGCACATCCGTTTTTCCAAAGACGGAATCAAGAAGATCGCCGAAATCGCATGGCAGGTAAATGAAAGAACTGAAAATATCGGCGCGCGCAGATTGCACACGGTGATGGAACGTCTGCTAGAGGAAGTTTCTTTTGCGGCAGCGGATATGGCAATCGAGCAAGAACAGGGCAAGGAACTCATTATCGACAAGGCCTACGTTGAGCAACAACTGGATGAATTGGCAAAAGATGAAGATCTGAGTCGCTATATTTTATAATCCACTTGCTTTAATCCATTTACTATAAGCATTTGCTACAATCCATTTGCTACAAGCCACTGGGCTCGTTACCAAACAAAACATGGAAAATAAAGTCCCCACCGACATCAAGCTGCACAAGAAATCCGCCACCCTGGAATTGGTTTATGCGGACGGCTCCAGCCATATCTTGAGCGCTGAATTCCTGCGCGTGCAATCCCCCTCTGCCGAGGTGCGCGGCCATGGCAAGGGGCAGGAAGTCCTGCAAACTGGCAAGCGTCAGGTAAAATTATTAAATCTCGAGGCTGTTGGAAACTACGCCATCAAGCTGACATTTGATGATGGTCATGACTCAGGAATCTATAGCTGGCTGTATCTGCATGAACTGTGCGCTGAACAACAGTCACTCTGGGATAACTATCTAATGAAGCTGAATGCCATGAAAGCCAGCCGTGACCCATTGCCAGCAGATACACAAGTGATTAACATCATGCCATCGCCCTCATCGCGAGAGTAAGCACAGAAAAATGAACCTCACCGGCAATATGAGAAACGCATTCAATGATTGATTCTTCTGATTCTGAGCAAACCACCGACTTCGGCTATGAACAGGTTCCGCTAGCAGAAAAAGAACAGCGTGTTGGCCAGGTTTTCAAATCTGTCGCCGCCCGTTATGACATTATGAATGATGTCATGTCGTTAGGCTCCCATCGATTAATTAAACGCTTCACCATAGAACTGAGCGCTCTTAGAAAAGGTCATAAAGTGTTAGACCTGGCCGGCGGGACTGGGGATTTCAGCCTGCGCTTCTCTCCTATCGTCGGCGAACAGGGTCAGGTGGTATTGGCTGATATTAACCAAGCCATGTTACAAGTTGGCAGAGACAGAATCATCGATAAAGGCCTGAGCGGCAATGTGAATTTTGCCCAAGTTAATGCTGAACACCTTCCCTTTGCCGATGACACTTTTGATTGCGTATGCATTGCCTATGGTTTGCGCAACGTCACTAACAAGGATGCCGCACTGGCATCCATGCAACGCGTTCTAAAGCCGGGCGGACGAGTGCTGGTGCTTGAATTCTCCAAACCTACAAACGATTTACTTGGCAAAGCTTACGACGCTTTTTCGAAGCTATGGCCGGTGGCCGGAAAATTAATTACCGGAGACGCCGACAGCTATCGCTATCTGGTAGAGTCGATTCGCATGCATCCCGACCAGGATACCTTGTTGCAGATGATGGAAAGCGCTGGACTGGTAAACTGTAAATACCACAATGTTATGAGTGGTATCTGTGCGATTCATATTGGTTTCAAAGCGAGCTAATGTGAATCAGTTTCTTCGAACGCTCGCTCTGTTACCGCTGGAAAAAATCCTCAATACTCTGGCCAGTCGCGACCCGCATATCGTCGCGCAGCTTCGCTGTTTTGAAGGCAAGGCCATCAAGATTGTCAGCCGCTCTCCCGACTTGTCAATTTGCGTATTGTTTGATCAGGGCAACATCAAGCTTAGCGCTATTGATAGTGCCACTTTAATGCTCGAGCCCGATGCGATTATTTCCGGCACAGCAGAGTCTTTACTGGATCTTTTGCTAACACGCCCCGAATACAGGGCTCTGGCAAATACGGCAATCTCTATCAGCGGCGATGGAGTTCTGGTACAGGATATTTACAAAGTGTTCACTTCTCTTGATCTGGATTGGGAGGATTATCTGGCTCCCCTGCTGGGAGATATCCTCAGCAATGCCGTCGGAAAAATTGGCCGCACAGCGAAAAGCTGGTCACAGACCGCGAGTTCGAACATGCGACGCAATATTCATGACTACCTGGTAGAAGAGACTGACGCCGTGCCGGATCGAGAAGAACTTAATATTTTTTGCAATGACCTGGACCAACTGCGACTCAACATCGATCGCGTCAATGCCAGGACAGAGCAACTACGCACACGTCTTGAAAGCTTGTCAAAGTCGCCTTAAGCCACTGAAAAATCAACGCTTATTTAGTAATGCCCGCTTGTTCAAACAGGCTTCAGGTGGTATCTTTGCTACCCCTCTAAGCACCAGAGCAGCAGCCGTCCAATCGTGTCCCATTTACCGCGCCTAAACAAAGTTCTCAATATTGTCGCCAAATATCGCCTCGATGAGTTTCTCAAGGGCCAGCGGGGTTATCGCCGTTTATGCCTGATACTCCTCCCCTATCGCGCAGTCAGGCTGTTCAGTCGGCATGAGCAGGACAATAAAAATCGACGCCTGCGCAAGGCGATGGAAGAACTCGGGCCTATTTACATAAAATTCGGCCAGCTGCTTTCTACCCGGCGTGATTTTATCGACATCGATCTGGCGGATGAACTTCAATCCTTACAGGATAATGTCCCACCCTTCAGCTCCCCGACTATCGATAGCATTATTGAAACTTCCCTGGGCAGGAGCGTCGATTCCGTATTCAGCGAACTGGAGCGTACACCTTTTGCCTCGGCATCGGTGGCACAGGTGCATAGGGCAACATTACTCAACAACGATGAAGTCGTAGTCAAAGTCATTCGCCCGGGCATTGACAAAACAGTGGCTGCAGATTTAAAACTACTGAAATGGCTCGCCAGACAAATTGAGTCACGCACCGACATCGGCAAACGACTGCGCCCGATCGAGGTAGTTAACGACTACCAGAAAATCATATTTGACGAACTCGATCTACAATCCGAAGCCGCGAATACCTCACAACTAAAAAGAAACTTCGAAAATTCAGCCGTGCTTTACGTGCCAAAGATCTATTGGGATTTTTCCACTAAAGACATGCTGGTGATGGAGCGTATACATGGCATTCCCGTAGCCGATATCGATGCCCTGGCGGCACAGGAAACTGATTTTAAAAAGCTGGCGGAAACCGGACTCGAGATATTCTTCACCCAGGTGTTTGAACACAATTTCTTTCATGCCGATATGCATCCTGGCAATATCTTCGTTTCGAAAGAAAACCCGCAGAATCCACAATATATAGCAATAGATTGCGCCATCATTGGCTCATTGACCGCCGATGACCAGGAATACCTGGCAAAGAACTTACTCGCTATATTCAAACGCGATTACCGAAAAGTGGCGGAGCTACACGTTGCCTGCGGCTGGGTTCCCCGACACACTAAAATACACGAATTCGAATCGGCCATACGAAGTGTATGCGAGCCTATTTTCGAAAAGCCCTTGAAAGATATTTCCTTCGGCCAACTATTGGTGCAATTGTTTCGCACTGCCGGTCGTTTCGACATGGAGGTGCAGCCCTCTCTGGTGTTATTGCAAAAGACACTACTCAATGTAGAAGGCCTGGGAAGGCAACTTTATCCAGAACTGGATCTGTGGCAGACGGCTATGCCTTATCTGGAAAACTGGAATGCGAAGAGGCTAAATCCCTTTAAACTCTTAAGCAGGATTCAAGCAAACATCCCCAACTGGATCGATCAGCTGCCACAATTACCGCAGCTGCTAATCGATGCCGCCACCCAGAGCAGCCAACTCAGCGAAATTAATGAGGCACTCGGACAGCAGCAGGCAGCAAGCGCGAAACAGATGGAGAGACAGAGCCGTCGTTCTCGTAATGCCGGCATTTTTGCCCTGATTGCTGCCGCCGTGACAATTATCCCCGGCTTTAATGACGGCATTGCCAATGTGCCCGTAATTACCCTTGGTCTGGGCGTTCTGGCGGTTTATCTTTTGTGTTTTAGACGGTGAAGTTGCATACTTAGCCGATGTCCGCTTATCTCGATCAAATCAAATGGAATGCCGAGGGTCTGGTACCTGTAATCACCCAGGAGGCGCATACTGGAAGGGTTCTGACCCAGGCCTGGCTCAATAGAGAAGCCTTGCAAACCGCCGTTATTGAAGACCGGGCCGTGTATTGGTCGCGCTCGCGGGGCAAGCTCTGGCGCAAAGGCGAGGAATCGGGAAACGTACAGAAGCTTGTGGAAGTTCTGCTTGATTGCGACAATGACTCAATCTGTTATCGCGTAGAACAGATCGGCGGGATAGCCTGCCATACCGGACGAGAAAGCTGCTTCTATCAGAAGCTGGAAAATGAAACCTGGCAAGCCGTGGATCCGGTATTGAAAAACCCGAACGAGATGTATAAAAACGCTTAGGGCAGCCCTGGCCGTTTAAATTAGCAAACAACAGAAATTGAAACAGAAAAATGAGCGAAGTATTAATAGAATTAGCCGCCATATTGGAACTGCGTAAGTCCGCTTCCGGTAATGAGTCTTATGTTGCGAGCCTGCATGAGAAAGGGCTTAACAAAATCCTGGAAAAAATCGGCGAAGAGTCAACCGAGACAATTCTGGCGGCAAAAGATTATGATTGCGATGACAGTGGAAGCCAACAAGCCCTGATACATGAAACGGCGGATCTTTGGTTTCACACAATGGTTATGTTAAGCCATCTCAATCTAGGACCTGAGCAGGTGTTGGAAGAATTGCAAAAACGTTTTAACATATCCGGCCTTGAAGAAAAGGCGTCTCGACAAAACTAGTTTTCGATAAGCACAATCAACCGCTTGTCGGCTTTGGAGGTATATTATGGGTGGAATTGGAATTTGGCAGCTGTTGATCATTTTGCTGATCGTCGTCATGCTTTTTGGTACTAAAAAATTGAAGAATCTGGGCTCCGATCTTGGCGGTGCCTTGAAGGGATTTAAAACTGCCGTCAAAGACGATGATGAAGATTCAGCAGAAGAGAAGTCCGAAGAAGTTAGCGGCGAAACTATCGACTCCACCGCTGAAAAAGTGGAAACCAAATAGTTAACCACGCGGGACTTCTCGATGCCATCGAGCATCCTACCTTAGACTCTTAATCTCTAGCGATCCTGTAGTCTCTAGCGAGACTGGTTTCACACTATGTTTAACATCGGCTCATTTGAAGTCTTGCTGGTTTTTATTGTCGCATTACTGGTGCTCGGCCCGGAGAGATTACCGGGCGCGATAAGAACTTCGGGTTTATGGATAGGTCGATTTCGTCGCAGCTTCTACAAAGTTAAGGCGGAGATTGAAAGAGAGCTCAATACTGACGAAATTCGACGCCAGCTTCATAATGAATCTGTTATGGAAGAAATCAATGATGCAAAATCGAAAGTCGAGAGCGCCGCAAAAGAAACTGAAAAGTCCATTGGCAATATAGTAAACAGCGCCAACTTCGACCCCGGGGCCTCTAAAGCGTCAATCAAAAAGGAAGCGGCAGAAAATTCTGCAGCAGAGCGGTCGGCGGTCGAAGATCTGGGTAAGGAATCGCAACAAGCCAGTGAGCAGGCAGAAGAAGTCACCAAACAAAACTATAGCACTGGAAAAAACCCAAGGCTGGATCAGAGCGCAGAGCCGGAACCAGACTCAGAGCCAGAATCGGAACAAAGCAAGCAAACAAATGACATCAGCTGAAGAAGAGAAAGAGCTAACGCTTATCGATCACCTTGTGGAACTAAGGGATCGAATCCTAAAAAGCATTATCGCGATAATAGTAATATTCCTGCTGCTTTTCTCTTTTTCGAACGATATCTACTCCTATGTTGTAAACCCATTGATGGAAGCTCTGCCAGAGGGCACATCGATGATTGCTATCGATCCTACATCGCCGTTCTTCGCTCCTTTCAAGCTTACCTTTTATGTCTCGTTTCTGATCGCCGCACCGTATGTGTTGTATCAACTCTGGTCATTCATAGCGCCGGGCCTGTATAAGAACGAAAAGAGCGTGGCCATCCCCCTGTTCATTTCCAGCGTACTTCTATTCTATGGTGGCATTGCCTTTGCCCGCTATGTCTTGTTCCGCTTTGTGTTTGCATTTTTCATATCGGTGGCCCCCGAAGGCATAGCAGTCGCCCCGGATATAAGTAGCGTGCTGAGCTTTTCACTCTCTATTTTCCTCGCCTTCGGTATTGCCTTCGAAGTTCCAATAGCCGTTTTTATCGTCATCTGGGCAGGACTGGCCGAGCCTGACTCTCTGGCGGAAAAACGACCCTATGTCATCGTCGGCTGCTTCATCGTTGGGATGTTATTAACACCCTCAGATCCCTTCACCCAATCGATGTTGGCCATTCCCATGTGGATCTTGTTTGAAGTTGGAATCGTAGCCGGCAGAATGATCAGAAAAAAACAGGCGGCTGAAGAGAATGATGAATAGAATCCCCGCTTGAATCCAGGCTGACCAAATAAACCAGTTCCAGGCTTAAGTAAAAGCAGGTATGACTTGAGCGAAAGCTGTTTGTTCTTACAATTCAAATAAAATTGAAACTAATAGACTCACATTTTCTCTGAATGTAGGCGAGTTCCGCCGCGCTGAAAAAATAGCAGCGCGAATTGTGCTAAGGAAAGCGGGGTAGCGGGTAGTAGGTAGTAGGTAGTAGGTAGTAGGTAGTAGGTAGTAGGTAGTAGGTAGTGGTAGTAGGTAGTAGGTAGTAGGTAGTAGGTAGTAGGTAGTAGGTAGTAGGTAGTCGCCGGTAAAATTTGGCTAAACCCTGAGAATAAATGTCACCGGCCCATCGTTCTCCAGAGAGACTTGCATATCGGCCGCGAATATTCCACTGGCCACAGTCTCATGTCGCTTGGTGGCCAGATCCCGCAGATAATTATAGATTTTCTGCGCCTCCTGCGGCGGCTTCGCCGATGAAAATCCCGGCCTCAATCCCTTGTCTGTGTCAGCCGCCAGGGTAAATTGAGACACCAGCATCAAGTCTCCCCCGATACTCTTCAAATCCAGATTCATTTTGTCTTCAGCGTCAGCAAACACTCTATACGCCAATAGCTTATCCAGTAACTTGTCGGCAAGTTCAAGCGTATCCTCTTTCTCCACGCCAATGAACGCGAGCAGACCGTGACCAATTTCCGCGTGCAGGCTTTCATCGATTCGTATTTGAGCCCAATTAACTCGCTGAATGAGCGCAATCATATTGCCTCCCCGTGCAAACTAATCCAGTAGAGACTAGCTTTCAATTTCCTTCAGGATATCTTTTGTCGCCCTGATCAATGCATCCACCGTTCCTGCTTCTGAAGCGGAATGACCGGCATCGCGAACTATGTGCAGTTCGCAATTGTTCCAACGTTGATGCAAGGCAAGCGCGTTATCGAGGGGGCAAACCATATCATAACGTCCATGCACAATCCGCCCAGGGATATCCTTGATGATCGCCATGTTTTGCAAGATCTGACCCTCGTCAATAAATCCCTTATTGATAAAATAATGGGTCTCTATCCGCGCCAGGGCCAGGGCATTATGTGGCTTGGTAAATTTAGCAAGTAGTTCTGCGCTGGGACGCAGCTTGGAGCAACTTCCTTCCCAGGCCGACCAGTGCTTGGCGGCCGACATACGCGCCAACTCATCTTCTCCGATTAATCTAGCATGGTAGGCGTTAATCAACTCATCTCGCTCTAGCACTGGAATAAAATCAACAAACTCTTGCCAAGAGTCAGGAAACACACGATTCGCACCCTCCTTGTACAGCCAATCGAAGTCTCGCTGCCGACAAAGAAACACGCCACGTAAAATCAGTGCCCGTACCCGATCCGCATGGGCCTGAGCATACAGCAGGCTCAGAGTGGCGCCCCAGGAGCCTCCAAATAAGACCCACTTCTCTATTTTTAAATATTCACGTAGGGATTCGATGTCGGCGATAAGATCCTGAGTGCTATTTTCTGCCAGTTCGCCGTGTGGCGTCGAACGGCCGCAGCCCCGTTGATCGAAGGTGATTATTCGACAAAGCGCCGGGTCATAGAAACGCCTGGAACTGGCATCGCAGGCGCCGCCTGGGCCACCATGCACGAAGAGGACGGGAACGCCAGCAGGATTCCCTGCCTCATCAATATACAATTCGTGCAGGTCGGATACTCTGAATTGATGACGCTTGTAAGGTTTTATTTCGGGGTAGAGAATTTGCATAGGGAACACCTGACAAAGTTTGTCTCGGGATTCCCTATGGTAAGACAGCAAGGGCCTTATCGCTAGCCTCGCATAGCACTTCCTCTGCCCTGACGCTTACGCTCATTTTCGGTGAGGTATTTTTTACGGATACGAATATTCTCAGGTGTGATTTCAACCAATTCGTCGTCGGCAATAAATTCCATTGCCTGTTCCAGGGTATGTTTTACCGAAGGTGAAAGCACAATGTTTTCATCGGTGCCAGAGGCTCGAACATTGGTCAGCTGCTTGCCTTTAATAGGATTCACAGCCAGATCATTCTCCCGACTGTGCAGTCCTATAATCATGCCTTCATAAACTTCGACATTCGGGTCTATAAAGAGACGACCGCGTTCTTGTAGATTCCACAACGAAAAGCCCAATGCCTTACCGGTTACCATGGAAACCAATACGCCACGCGTACGCTGAGCCAATTCGATATCTTTATAATCACCGTAGTGGTCGAAAACATGGGTCATTAATCCAGAGCCCGAGGTCATACTGAGAAACATAGAACGAAACCCAATCAGCCCTCTGGTAGGAATTAGAAATTGGAGTCTCACCCGGCCTTTGCCATCGGGCAACATATCCTGCAACTCGGCTCGACGTAATCCCAACTCTTCCATCACCGCGCCCTGATGCTGACTATCACAATCTACCACCAATGATTCGAACGGCTCCTTTAGTACACCCTCCTCTTCGTGGATTATTACCTCGGGTCTGGAAACGGCAAGCTCAAATCCTTCTCTGCGCATGCTTTCTATCAGCACCGATAAATGCAATTCACCACGGCCAGAAACCTTGTATTTGTCCGGTGTTTCCCCAGGCTCCACTCGCAAGGCAACGTTATATAACAATTCTCGCTCCAGTCGGTCCTTGATCTGGCGAGTGGTAATATATTTGCCTTCGCGACCGGCAAAGGGCGAATCGTTAACCTGAAAGGTCATGCTAATCGTCGGCTCATCGACTGAAAGAGGCGTCATCGCTTCCGGCGTATCGGGGTCACATAAAGTATCCGATATATTCAACTTGTCGATGCCGGTAATACAAACTATTTCACCCGCTCTTGCCTCAGCCACATCGATGCGCTCAAGACCAAGGTGATTTTTTACTTGCAGTATCTTGCCTTTACGCTGCTCACCTTCCCGGTTGATGATAATTACTTGCTGATTGCTGCGCGCGATGCCTCGGGTAATACGACCAATACCGATGACGCCAACATAGCTATTATAATCCAGTGCACTGATCTGCATTTGAAAAGGGCCATCGGCGTTTACATTCGGTGGTGGGACTTTTTCGATAACAGTTTCAAGCAGTGGCTGCATATCCTTGGCCATAGCATCGATTTCAAGACCCGCTATTCCTTCCAGCGCAGAGGCATAGATTATCGGAAAGTCTAATTGCTCATCGGTTGCACCCAATTTATCGAACAGATCAAACACTTCGCCAACCACCCAATCGGGGCGAGCGCCATCCCGGTCAATTTTGTTAATAACAACGATTGGATTCAAGCCCTGCGCGAAGGCTTTCTGGGTAACGAATCGCGTCTGCGGCATAGGGCCATCGACGGCGTCAACCAATAACAGGACACTGTCGACCATGGACAACACGCGTTCCACTTCGCCACCGAAGTCGGCGTGGCCCGGCGTGTCGACGATATTGATATGATAACCATTCCAGTTAAGCGCTGTGTTTTTGGCCAAAATAGTAATACCGCGCTCGCGCTCCTGATCGTTGGAGTCCATCACGCGCTCTACATTTTTGCCTCTGGATTCAAGCGTGCCCGACTGCTGCAGCAACTTGTCCACCAAGGTAGTTTTGCCATGATCGACATGGGCAATAATGGCAATATTTCGTATCTTCTCAATCACAGTACACCACGCAAAAAAGGAATAAACAGTTGGCAGGCCTGAGCCAACTCTAAAAACCGGAAATTCTATCCAGTCGGGATAAACAAAAGCCGGCGAGTATACACGAGACTGGGTAGAAAGATTAGCTATCTGCTGGTTTATTGCGGGAGAAATTCACGAAAATGGCGGAATATGGGGAGCAGAGAGGCATCCAGTCTGTATTTAAGCAAATCTCTGGCGATTAATTGGGCTCAGCAGCCTTCGACAAATCCAACACCGCCACGTTATTAAAGCCTTCATCTTGCAAATTAGCAGCATGTAAACGACTCATCATCCCCTTGTCGCAGTACAGAAGATAGCTCCGGCTTTTATCCAATTCATTGAAACGACTTCTAAGCTGGTAAAAGGGAATCGACAACACTTCCACTGAACCGTCAATCGCTGAATGCCTTAGTGGTTTTATATCCGTCTCGGCAGGGTGTCGAATATCGATCACCGTGCTCGCAAGGCCTATGCTATGAACTATTTCAACTTCCGCCGCGTCCTTATCAAAATCATTGATCACCTGGGTAATGAGTTGATGCTTCGCGTTATTGATCGATTCATCCAAAACAGTAAAATCGAAATGGCTCTCTTCCTTTTCTATTCTTGCCATTCTCGCTCTGGTTGTTGGCTTATTGGAAATAACTGCACAATATTCCGGTATGTCTTTAGAAAATTCCTCGGTACCGATACGCCTGGCGATATCGATGATATCCTGCTTGTCAGTGGTGCTGAGCGGTCTTAGTATCAGCGTGCTAGAAACGGCATCGATAATCGCCAGGTTGGGCAAGGTCTGGCTCGAAACCTGCGCAATACTTTCACCCGTCACCAATGCATCGATGTGCAAGCTGGCAGCTACCTTCTCGGCCGCGCGCAGCATCATGCGCTTCAATATAACGCCCATCTGGGAGTTATCCACCTTACTCAGTATTTCTTCAACCACATTCTCGAAAGGCACCGATACAAATTTAACCCGGTGCGAACTGTGGTACTTCATCCACAAGAAGAGTGCGACTTCTTTAACCGCTAATTCGTGGGCCCTGCCACCTAAATTAAAAAAACAGTAATGTGTCTGCAAGCCTCGCTTAATACAAAGGTAGCTGGAAACCGATGAATCGAAACCACCGGAGATCAATGACAGCACGGAGTCCTGACAACCCAGGGGAAAACCTCCAAGCCCCTGGCGCTGCTCTCGCACAACATAAAATGCATCATCACGTATTTCCAGGGCAACCGTTACATCGGGCTTGACCAGTTTCACGCCAGCGGCTTGGGTTTGCAGATTCAAGCCAGCGCCGACAAACCTTTCCACGTCCATAGATTTGAAAGCATGTCTGCCATTGCGCTTACAGCGAACGGCAAATGTCTTGCCCTCCAGCTTGTCAGCGTAAAACTTGTACGCCAGCTGCAGCATCCCTTCCATATCAGGCAGGGGAAATTTATCGACTTCCAGAAATTTGGCAATACCCGGGGTGCAGCTCAATCTTTCACTCATTTGCGCGAGAACTACCGGATCCTCGCTACTGCTTACCACCTCGATACTGTCCCATTCGCCACTCACCGTCACGGTTTCGTCGAATTCAAGCAACACCGCCTTTATATTCTTGCGCAATTGACGTATAAAGCGGCGGCGGACAGGGCGCGTCTTGATAGTTATTTCGGGGAAAAGCTTAACGAGGTACAGCATGTATCTACTCTGATTTACACTTAAAAGATTGAATTTCTGCTCTCGGCTCTTTTTCGAGCCGGTGAGCCGCAGGCAGTCGAGGCACACAGGGGAAATACAGCATCTGCTGCAGGAGCCTGGGTAGTTATTTCAACAAATGCACTATATAGGTGCTATATTTTCTATAACGCCCCAATATTGTGCGTTTTGCTTTGAAGGCTATTGAGGAGCTAATCGGTACGCCCGCAAAATAGGGCTTTGCAGCGACACCCGTAATGGCATATATTTTGCTCCTCTCAATGCGCACAAGGCAAGCGGGTAAGTATATCCGATTAGTCGGACTAATATTGCTAGCTCCTTGCAAAAGTTGAAGGAAAAGGTGAGAGGCTCTTGCACCCTCCCCCCGCCGCAAAATCGGAAGCTTGCGACTGGCGTAGTGGTAAAAGAGTAGTGCAGAAAAGAGTAGTGCAGGAAGGAGGAGAGGCAGGAAAGAGCGGAGAAACAAAACCAACAGGCATAAGTCTTACATTATTAAAGTAGTCGAAATCGATTAGGAGAACGTTAGAAAATGAAATCTAAACTGGAATACATCTGGCTTGACGGTTACAAGCCCACTCAAAGCCTGCGCAGCAAAACACAGGTACGTGCTAATTTCAGCGGCAAGCTGGAAGAATGTCCCATGTGGTCATTTGATGGTAGCTCAACCCTGCAAGCAGAAGGCAATGACTCCGACTGTCTGTTAAAGCCGGTTGCAGTCTACCCCGATCCTGATCGTGCGAACGCCTATCTGGTCATGACTGAAGTGCTGAATGCTGATGGTACACCTCACGCCTCTAATGGCCGTGCAACTATCAATGATGACGATGATGACTTCTGGTTTGGTTTCGAACAGGAATATTTCCTTTGGGATCCAAAAACCAGACTACCCCCAGGCTTTCCTCCTGGCGGCTATCCCGGCCCTCAAGGCCCGTACTACTGCTCCGTTGGTGCCACTAATGCCCATGGCCGTGATGTGGTAGAAGACCATTTAGACATATGCCTCGAAGCCGGACTTAACATTGAAGGCATCAATGCAGAAGTCGCGGCGGGCCAGTGGGAATATCAAATATTCGCCAAAGGCGCGAAAGAAGCGGGCGACCAAATCTGGGTATCGCGCTACCTGTTGGAGCGCACCGCCGAGCGTTATGAGCTGACCATTAACTACGACCCCAAGCCGCTTGGCAAAGATCTGGACTGGAACGGTTCCGGCATGCACGCCAATTTCTCCAATGGCGTCATGCGCGAGAATGGTGATGAAGAAATTTTCACCAAGATCTGTGAAGCTTTCGGCAAGAACATCGAGCGCCACATCAGCGTATACGGTGCCAACAACGATCAGCGCCTGACCGGCATGCACGAGACTCAGTCCATCGAAGCGTTTAGTTATGGCGTATCTGATCGTGGCGCGTCCATTCGTATCCCGATTACCACTGTGCAGGATGGCTGGAAAGGACGTCTGGAAGATCGACGTACTGCCTCCAATGCCGACCCTTATAAAGTCGCGGCGGCTATTATCAAGACCACCAAGGAAGGCCTTGCCTAGTAATCCCAAGCAAGCGCACTAAAAACAAGCCCGGCTTAATCACCGGGCTTTTTTTTGCCTCTATTATTGTCTCTTATAGGATAAGCCCTCAGGCTTTCTCCCCAATGACTCCAGCACGGCCCGATGCCGCGGCTTATTGTTTGTTCTTCGCACTATATTGGTGCATACTTTCCTCGCCAGATTGGCACAATGTTACCCCACTCTTGTTAGAGCACCGAAAGCATTGGGCTGTAGCCAAATTCCCCTGTGCCCAGTATTGGTTTGCTTATTGCATGGGTACTTTCCTATTAGAGAAGTAGCTGCTTATTGTATAGCTATTTTGTAGGCAAGCAGCAAGGCAGCATTGAAGGTCAGTTGCTGAAACAAGCATAAGCAGTACTGGGATAACTGGCAGTGAGCACGGCGAGCCAATAGACCCGAGCAGAATCCGGGAGCAAAAATTGAGCCCTGAAATAAATCCTGAACCGGGTAATTGACTGCAGTGATAACGAACAACCTCTATAAACGCCTACTCGATAACCTCAAAACCGGCGTCGTGCTACTGGATAGCAAGCTGCGCTTGTTGTACCTCAATATCGCGGCCGAGAGCCTGCTGGGCATTAGCAATCGTAAAGCCAATCAACTGTTCATCGGTGACGTGTTTATTAATGCGGCCGAAGACATCGGCGAGATGCAGACAGCCTTGAACAACAACGCCAGCTTCACCAAGCGCAAAGTCCAATTGCACTTAATGCATGGCAAACGTATGAGCGTGGACTACACCGTTACCCCGTTCGAGGAAAATGGGCAACAACGCGCGCTGCTAGAACTGGATTCACTGGAGCATTCCAATCGATTAGATCGCGAAGAGTCGCTGAATTCAACCCATGCGACAACCCGTGAACTGGTACGCGGACTGGCCCACGAAATCAAGAATCCACTGGGAGGGATTCGCGGCGCCGCGCAACTGCTCGCCAGGGAACTTAACTCGGATGAGTTGAAAGACTATACCAATGTCATCATCGAAGAAGCCGATCGTCTGCATAACCTGGTGGATAGACTCGTGGGCTCTCGCAAGCTACCCAATATGCAGGCGACCAATGTGCATGAGGTTTTAGAACGGGTTAGAAGTTTGGTGGCGGCTGAAATCAGCGGCAACGGCATACAACTCACTCGCGATTACGATCCCAGTATCCCGGCGGTAGTTGCCGATTCAGAACAACTTATCCAAGCCATGCTAAATATCGTGCGTAACGCGATGCAGTCTCTCTCCAGTCCTTCGATTGAGCATCAATTGGGGAAAATTCACCTGCGCACAAGAATTGTACGCAACGCAACCATCGCTGGAAAATTTTACCGCCTGGCGGTCTGCATCAAAGTAATAGACAACGGCCCGGGTATCCCTGCTGAAATAATTGATACGATTTTCTATCCAATGATCAGCGGTCGCGCCAATGGGACTGGATTGGGCCTGTCGATAACTCATGCAATTATTAACCAACACAAGGGCATGATCGAGGTCGAAAGCCGGCCTGGTGCCACTTGTTTTACTGTGCTGTTACCCGTACTCGGGTGATCTCAATTAATAAGCTATTCACTGCAGGTGAAGCAAACGATGAACACAAATAATTCTGTCTGGATACTCGACGATGATCGTTCCATACGATGGGTTCTGGAAAAATCCCTGAGCAAGACCGGCCTAAAAACAGAATCATTCGAAAATGGCGACGACCTTCTGCATCGTCTGGAACATGAATTACCGGATGCGATTATCAGTGATATTCGCATGCCAGGAATCAATGGCCTGGATCTGCTATCGACTATTCAGGAACAACATCCACATCTGCCCGTTATCATCATGACAGCCCATTCTGATCTCGAGTCAGCTGTCTCTTCATATAGTCGCGGCGCCTTTGAATACTTACCCAAGCCGTTCGATATTGACGATGCTGTTGCCATGACCCAGCGCGCGCTCGAACATGCGCGCGGAAATGCTTTGCCAAGCCGCGAAGACAGCGCCAATAAAACTCAGGAGATTATCGGCGAAGCACCGGCCATGCAGGAAGTGTTCAGGGCAATTGGCCGACTATCCCACTCTAATATATCGGTTCTGATAAACGGCGAATCAGGAACCGGCAAGGAATTGGTCGCCCGTGCCCTGCACAATCACAGCCCGCGCAGTGACAAGCCCTTCATCCCACTTAACGTGGCAGCTATTCCCAAGGAACTTATTGAATCTGAATTATTCGGTCACGAAAAAGGCGCATTCACTGGCGCAACCGCTCAGCGCACCGGTCGCTTCGAACAGGCGAACGGCGGCACCTTATTCCTGGATGAGATCGGCGACATGCCTGCCGAGACACAAACCCGGTTATTGCGTGTCCTTTCCGACGGCGAATTCTATCGCGTCGGCGGTCATACTTCGATAAAAGTTGATGTTAGAATTATCGCGGCAACGCACCAGAATCTTGAGAACCTTGTGCTCACGCACGAGTTTCGGGAAGATCTTTTCCACCGCCTCAACGTGATTCGCATTCATATTCCACGGCTCAGTGATCGCAGCGAAGATATCCCGCGTCTCGCCAGTCACTTCTTAAGCGCGGCCGCCAAAGAATTAGACGTGGAACCCAAGGTATTACGAGCGGAAACCGAACAATACCTATGCACTCTAAGCTGGCCCGGCAATGTCAGACAACTGGAAAATTTCTGTCGCTGGATTACCGTTATGGCTTCCAGCCGTGAAGTACATATAGACGACCTGCCACCTGAATTCGCCGCCCAGGAAACTGCTGTCAATAATTCAGAGAGCTGGACACTCGGTTTGCAGGTCTGGGCGGATCAACAACTTAGTTTGGGCAACACTGGCATTCTCAATCAGGCGACACCCATGTTTGAACGCACCATGATTGACATTGCCCTTAAGCACACAGCGGGGCGAAGACGTGATGCGGCCAATCTGTTGGGATGGGGGCGTAACACCCTCACCCGCAAGATCAAAGAACTCGGGGCCGCAGAGGGCAAGGTAGATGAAGACGAATTGAGTGAGGACGAGTAAGTCCGGGCAGGCTCGATACGCCATCGACCTGCTCTACGCTTCCTCTTAAGGACCAGTCCCGATATAAATTTCCTGCCAGTTTAAGACCCGATCATGACCGCGATAATTACCAAATTCAACGACGCCGCGCGGGTTGTCGGTATAAATTCCGTCCGGTCTTTCATCGTAGTCATCAAGCTCACCGGGACCTCCGCGCCAATCATAGCGGAGAAAATCCAGCCGCGTAGGCAGGGAGACGCCCAACAGATCCGAGAGGTCGAATTCCACCATTACTCTGCCGGTATGTTCAAGCAGTGGTACCGAGGTAATAAACGGACGGTCCGAGTCGTTACTGTCGTCGTTGTCGCCATCCGCGACGCGATTTGTCTGACCTTCAAACACGCTGACTGTCACATCAGTTAACTCGCCCTGTTCGATCAGCGTATCTCCGCCCACCAGAGGCGCTTCATAGCTGGTGACGATATAACTTAGCGCCGGCGTGACCTTTCTCAGAATTAAGTGCTACTCGCTCACAGCGCAGCAAATATGGAGAGCCTGCTCGATCCTCCACTTCTGCAATCGCCAACAGATCGGAATTGACGATCAATCCGACCCGGCTAGTAGGCTTCGCTTTTTTCTTCAAAAGCTGCATTGCCACGCTTCTCAGCTGTTGCTTGTACTTCATGAACATTGGCAGAATACCTTTTCTCCAGAGCTCAAAATTCCCGTCTTACACGCACATGCGCCCAAAACTTAAAGGAAACCATAAAGTAATATCGTTTAACGCCCTAAATTCTAAAACAAAAAGCATCAATCTTCGGGATAAATTAGGGTTAATAACTCTGTATGCTGAGGAAAAGTTGTTCTTCTATTGGCTGGCCTCGATGCAAAGCTTGAAAACCAGCAAATAGTCGGAAAATTGTTATAGTCTTGCGCACAAATCCCTTAAATAACATTACTGGTGGAATTTTGATCAATATCGTGCTTTTTGAGCCTGAAATACCCCCCAATACGGGAAATATTATCCGTTTAGCGGCAAATACAGGTTCCCAACTGCATTTGATCAAGCCTTTCGGATTCGAGCTGGATGACAAGCGAATGCGTCGCGCCGGGCTGGATTATCACGAATTTGTCGGGGTTTGTGTGTATGAAAACTGGGCGGAATTCATTGCCGCCAATGGCCTCGAAGTCACTGGCAAACAAAGACTGTTCGGTATTAGCACCAAGGGGGAGAAGTGCTACAGCGAGGTGCAATTCAAAACCGGGGATTTTCTGCTATTCGGCCCAGAAACCCGCGGATTACCTGACTCTCTAAGAAATGAGCTAGGACCGGAACAACTTATACGAATCCCTATGCTGCCTGCTAGCCGCAGCTTGAATCTCTCCAATGCCACCGCCGTAATCGTCTACGAAGCCTGGCGTCAGCTTGGCTTCGTAGACGGAGCGTAAGGCTTTCTAGTTGGTGACTTCGGCGCTAGCCGACTCATCACCCGCCGCTGCGCTTCCATTACTTGCCTGTTGTGCCGCCTGCTTTTGCTGGGCATACAGTGCGTCGAAGTTAATCGGAGACAGCATTAAGGCTGGAAAACTACCCTTGACGACCAGAGCATCTACTGCTTCACGGGCATAGGCAAACAAGATATTCGGGCAAACTGTCGCCAGCAATTGTTCCAGCTGCACCTCTTCGAAAGCCTTACAGGTGAAAATACCCGCCTGGTGAACCTCCACCAGAAAGGCTGCCTGCTCTTCCAATTGCGCTTCAACGGTTAATACCAGAACAACTTCGTAGACATCGTCCTGCACTTTCAAGTTACGGGTCTTGATATCGAAGTTAATCGTTGGAGTCCACTTGCTTTGAAATACCAGCGGGCTGCGAGGCGATTCGAAAGAGGAATCTTTGAGGTAAATGCGCTGCAAGGCAAATTGAGGGCCTTCTGCTGCTTGTGTTTCTGGCGCCACCGGGGCTTCTTCCTGTTTGCTGTCTTCGTTTTCTGCCATGGTAAATCCTGTGGTTTTCCTATTTATGTTGGTTTTATGTTGGTTTTATGTTGGTTTTATGTTGGTTTTATGTTGGTTTTTAAGTTCTGTTGCCGATTCTGTTTTCTTGTTTTGGGCCTCTCTATCCAAGGCCCGGTTATTCCCCGCCCGGTTATTTTCAGGCCGTCTGTTTTCGAGCCAGACTACTTCTGGATCAGAGGCATGGACTGCGCCTTCCACTCCGTTAAACCGCCGGACAGCTTGAATACTTCGGCGTGCCCCGCGGCCTGTAATTTCTTCGCCGCGTCAGCGGAATGTTGTCCCTGTTTGCACACGACTACCACCGGTTTTTCCTTGTGTTTTTGTAATTCGGTGATCCGCTGATCAAGCTTGGCCAAAGGAATATTGATGGAATCCACAATATGTCCGGTATCAAATTCTTTCTTATCTCGAATATCGAGTACGATCGCATTGCTGCGATTAATAAGCTTGACGGCCTGTTGGGGCCCAACTGCCTTACTGCCCGTGCGCTGATGATAAAAAATTACCGCGCCCACTGTAATCAACCACATACTGGAAAGAACCAGATGATTACCTATAAATTCAACAAATTGTTCCATAGTTAACTCTTTTTAACTGCGCTTCTATCGTATTCTCGTGGTTACCGAGTGCTCGGTCTGACTACAAAATCTACCACCTGGGTAAGCGTGGTGAGCCCTTGGCTTAATTAATCCAGGCACGATCCACGGACTCATAAAAATCCCCAAGCGGCGCTAAATAAACCGGTCGACAAAAAGGGCTGCAAGTATACACGTCTACTGGGGCTTTAAGAAGTTCCGCAAGAGGACCCTCGATAAAATACCAAGGGCTGAAGAGAGATATTGTGCAGTAATATCCAGTCTCGCTATAAAACCCCCTTTCAAGGATAATACAGTGCTTGAATCAACCCGCCTTGAATCAGGATTTCGTTCCGCAATGACCAGCACGAGCAACAAAAAAACCGCCCTGCTCCTCATTCTCGATGGCTGGGGTTATCGGGAAGACAGCGACAGCAATGCCATTCACAGCGCCAATACTCCGGTCTGGGATGCGCTTTGGGCAAATCGCCCGCATACCTTAATAGACAGCTCGGGGAAGTCTGTGGGTCTGCCTGCCGGACAGATGGGTAATTCCGAAGTGGGGCATATGAATCTTGGTGCCGGGCGCGTGGTTTATCAGAATCTGACACGCATCGACAAAGACATTGAAGAAGGCAGGTTTTTCTCCAATCCCGTGCTGACCTGCGCCATCGACAAGGCTATCGAGACTCGAAAAGCGCTTCACATATTCGGATTGATGTCACCCGGCGGCATCCATAGCCACGAAGACCATATAGTCGCCGTGATTGAGCTGGCGATTCGAAAGGGTGCCGATCGAATCTACATGCATGCCTTTCTGGATGGGCGCGACACACCACCACGCAGCGCTCTTGCCTCTCTTCTCAGGGCCGAAAAGACCTTAATCGGCTCCGGCAAGGGTCGAATCGCTTCCATCTGCGGCCGTTTCTTCGCCATGGATCGAGACAATCGCTGGGATCGCGTACAGCCTGTCTACGACATGCTCACACGGAGAAAAGCAGACTACCGCTTTGACAACGTCAGCGAGGCACTGGAAGCAGCCTATGGGCGAGACGAAGATGATGAATTTGTGCAACCGAGCCTGATTGCCCCGTCAGAGGCTGAACAATCCCTAGCAGGACGGGCAAGCGCAACGGACAGCGAAGATTCTGCTACGGTCAATGAGGGTGACGTGGTGCTGTTCATGAATTTTCGCGCCGATCGTGCACGCGAGCTTACCCGCGCCTTTGTCGATGATGAATTTGATGGCTTCAAGCGCGCCGCCAGACCCAGGCTGGGCGAATTCGTCATGCTCACCGAATATGCCGCCGACATTCAAGCTTCTTGCGCCTATCCTCCGCAGAAACTGGACAATGTATTAGGCCAATATCTGGCCGATCAGAACAAGACCCAATTACGCATCGCCGAGACTGAAAAATATGCGCACGTGACGTTCTTTTTTAACGGCGGCCATGAACAAGCTTTTCCTAACGAAGACCGCATACTTATCCCTTCACCCGATGTAAAAACCTATGACTTGAAACCGGAAATGTCAGCCTTCGAACTCACCGATAGATTAGAGGCCGCTATCCGCGCGCATAAATATGACGCGATTATTTGCAACTATGCCAATGGCGACATGGTGGGACACACAGGCAACTTCGAGGCGGCGGTGAAGGCGGTGGAAACGCTCGACCTCTGTTTGGGCCGTATCGTCGCCGCTATCGAGGAAACAGATAGCGAGATGCTTATCACTGCCGATCACGGCAATGTGGAACAGATGCGGGACCTGGAAACCGGGCAAGCCCTAACCTCTCACACCAATGGCCCGGTACCTCTGGTGTACGTCGGCAGCAGCGGTAGGCGATTCATTTCCGAGGGTAGTCTGTCTGATATCGCACCTACACTGCTTACCTTACTGCATATCCCCGTTCCTGAAGAAATGACCGGCAAGGTATTATTGGCCAAGGCGTCAGTGGACAATACCGACGAAACGCTGCAGGCCTCTAATTAGCCTTCGCTCAATTCCGTCAGTCAGGCAGCAGGTGCCTCAGATGAAACGCTATTCAAGATTTCTCTTAATCGCTCGCACTGTACTCTCTCGCTGCTTTTATTTAGCCATTGCCCTGCTGGGCACTGAGTTCCTGAGCCTGGCGCTTTTGGCAACAAGCGATTCCGGTCGTCTTTTTTCGATCACTTCTTTCGCCGCCGAGAATCGCGATCAAGCCCAGCAAGAACTCGTCGCCGTCAATACTGCCATTGAGGAAATTCAATCCTGGTTGCTCGATGCCCATGACAAACAGTCGAAGGAACAGAAAAATCTGCAAGATGTAGAGAAAGAAATTGCAGCGCTGGGTCAATCAGTCAATACAACACAACAAGCCCTCGAGCAAAGCGAATCGCAACTCAAGCTGCTACACAATCGAATTGCACAATTGGAATCCGACAAGAGTGCGCAGAACGAAGTATTGGCCCAGGTCATTCGCACCGCCTATATGGCGGGAGAGCAAAGCCCAATCAAACTGCTACTGAGCCAGGAAGACATTTCCAGGAGTGCGCGCATGCTGCATTACTACCGTTTGTTTTCAGAATCTCAAATCGAAAAGATCGAAGCATTTCAGAATACTCTGGATGAAATCTCGGAAGTGAATAAGGCCTTGCAAAACAAAGCCGGGGAATTAAGCAGACAGCAAGGCGAACTGAAGCAACAAATGCTCGACTTCAACCAAGCCAAAACCAACAGAGAGCAGGCCCTGTTAAGCCTTAGAGCCAGCATCAGTTCCCGCGGCTCTGAACTGGAACAACTGGAAATCGATCAGGTGGAGTTGCAGCAACTGATCGATCAGATCAATCGCGCCATTGAGCGTATTCCGGCCACGGCCGAGTACACACCCTTTGTTGAGCAGCGCGGCAAGCTTCTTCTGCCCGCCGACGGCCCCATTATCAGTGGCTTCGGTTCTCGTTACGGTGATAGCGATCTACGCCGACAGGGAATTACCATCGGTGTCGGCGAAGGCACTGTCGTACAGGCAGTACATGCTGGTCGCGTGGTTTTTGCTGACTGGTTGCGGGGTTCGGGTTTGCTGGTCATTGTCGATCACGGCGACGGCTATATGAGCCTCTATGGCGCCAATCAGACCTTGTCCAGGCAGGCCGGCGACTGGGTTAATGGCGGCGATATCCTGGGTACCGCAGGCCCCGGCGATGAGCAACGCCCTGCCGGCATTTATTTTGAGATTCGACTCCGCGGAAAGGCGCAAAACCCCTCCTCCTGGCTCAAATCAATCAACTAGTCATTTATCGGCAGGAATCAGCCCACTACAACTTCAACTAACGACTAACTACAGCTAACGACTAACTACAGCCACCACTAATTACATCGAATGTAAGCTTTTTCCCTGATTACTGATCGCATAGATAAGCCCTGGCGAAGGCTTGCAATCACAGCCAAACGCCTTATTGCCTATTTCTCAATAAACTGAAACTATAGACCCACTAACGACAGATCTATTAACCATTACCTATTGATTATTGACTACTAACTACTAGCCACTAACTACTACCCACTAACTACAGCACCACTAACACTCGAACTAATGGTAAAACCGAAGAGTAGATTACCCAGGATTACTTTATGAATTTATTACCGGCAATTTTTCCCAGCAAGCATTCTCTCCGTCAATTGGGAGGTGGTTTACTCTCTCTGTCGCTGCCCTTGGGCCTGATTGCAGCTCTGGCTATTCCCGGGCTTGTCAGTGCCCAACAGCCACCGCAAGAGACACAGCCTCTGCCGCTGGATCAAGTGCGAATGTTTACCGAGGCGCTGGACCGAATTCGAATGTCTTATGTGGAAGAAGTCGATGACCAAACACTGCTGGAGAACGCCATTCGCGGCATGCTGGCGGGGCTGGATCCACATTCTGCCTATATGGCAGGTGACGACTACGACTTATTACAGGAGACCACCACCGGTGAGTTCGGCGGGCTCGGCGTCGAAGTGGGTCGGGAAGATGGCTACATCAGAGTGATTAGTCCAATCGACGGTTCTCCGGCCGATCGCGCCGGCATACTGGCGGGTGATCTCATTATTCAAATCAACAACAAGCCACTGCGTGAAATGCTTCCCGAAGAAGCCGCACAAATGATGCGTGGCGAACCGGGCAGCGAAGTGACTATCACTATAGCAAGAGAAGGGCAAGATCCCTTTGACTTGACTATCGTGCGCGAAGTAATCGCCCTCAACAGCGTTCGTAGTCGCGCGCTTATACCGGGCTATGTGTATATTCGAATTTCGCAGTTTCGAGTTAACACCGACACCGAGTTGGAAAATGAATTTGAAAAAATCTTTCATGAGAACAGTGAACTCAAGGGCATCGTTCTAGACCTGCGCAATAATCCTGGCGGCGTACTGCAAGCATCTGTTGGCGTGGTCGATGCCTTCATCAGTGAAGGCCGCATCGTTTACACCAAAGGTCGGCTCGAGCAAACCGGCATGGATTTTTCCGCTACCACGAATACCCCGGCGGGCGACGTGCCATTAGTAGTACTCATCAACAACGGCTCGGCATCAGCATCAGAAATTGTTGCCGGCGCATTACAGGACCATGGCCGCGCCATCATTATGGGCACCCGCAGTTTCGGTAAGGGCTCGGTACAAACGGTGTTACCCCTGGATGATAGACGGGCAATCAAACTCACAACTTCGCTTTACTTCACCCCAAGCGGTCGCTCTATTCAGGCACAGGGAATCGAGCCGGACATTCTGGTAGACGAAGCCTTCGTCACGCGACGTTCACGCAACGTAATGCAATACAATGAGTCCGACCTGCAGGGACACCTGGAAAACGGCAACGATGAGCAAACCCAGGCCGAAGAGCTTGCCGAAACACTAATCTCCGCCGAAGAAGTTTTGGTAAATGATTATCCGCTGAATGAGGCCCTCAATGTCTTGCAAGGCATTAATGCATTTAAACCCACTGCACCAGCCAGCACTTCCGGCTCATTCGCACAGCGAGACTTAAACTAGGAAACTATTCAAACCAGAATACTCCTAACCCGACGCTACCCGAATGTTCTCAGGTGAGTGCAAGGCGAGGAAGGGGAATATTTTCAGAAACGAGTTTACGTTTTGTAAATGAGTTTATGAAAATGTTTTCCTGACGAAGCATTGCGCCGCCTGAGGACATTCCCACAAGAAGAACTCCAAACCATAAATGTTCTCGGGTGAGTGCAAGACAAGGAAGGGGAATATTTTCAGAAACGAGTTTACGTTTTGTAAATGAGTTTATGGAAATGTTTTCCTGACGAAGCATTGCGCCGCCTGAGGACATTCCCCAAATAAGAACACCAAATCAAAGGCGAACTTCGATACCTTGCTGGGCCATAAATTGTTTGGCCTCGCCAATAGTAAACTCCTGAAAGTGAAAGATACTTGCCGCTAGCACGGCATCCGCCTCACCCTCAATAATGCCGTCTACCAGATGCTGAAGATTTCCCACACCGCCGGAGGCAATAATCGGTACTTGTACCGCTCGGCTCACCGCTCTATTCAGCGCCAGGTCGAATCCTGTTTTCGTACCGTCTCTATCCATGCTGGTTAAGAGTATTTCGCCGGCACCGTATTCCACCATGCGCTTAATCCACTCCAGAGCATCTATACCTGTTGCATTGCGCCCGCCATGGGTAAAGATTTCCCATTTAAGCGGCTCGCCCTCGCCAGATACCTGTTTCGCATCCACGGCCACCACGATGCATTGGGAACCAAAGCGTTGCGCCGCTTCACGTACAAAATCAGGATTAGTAACAGCGGCGGTATTAATCGCCACCTTGTCAGCGCCGGCATTTAGCATGGTACGAATGTCTTCCAGGGTGCGTATTCCACCGCCTACTGTTAGGGGAATGAATACCTGACTGGCTATCGCTTCAACGGTGTGAACGGTGGTTTCTCTTCCTTCATGACTGGCGGTTATATCGAGAAAGGTGATTTCATCAGCACCGGCGTCGCAATAGCGTTTGGAGATTTCTACCGGATCGCCAGCATCGCGAATGTCGAGAAACTTCACGCCTTTTACCACGCGACCGTTTTCGCAATCGAGACAGGGAATTATTCGTTTGGCCAGGCCCACTACGTGCCCTCAGCATCGCAATACTTCTGCGCTTCGGCAAGATCCAGTTTGCCGTCATAAATTGCACGGCCGGTTATCACGCCCATAATACCTGCGCCGGTCGCCGTGTTCGCCGCCGCTTTTAAATCGACTATGTCGACGAGCTTCGACACGCCGCCGGAAGCGATTATCGGAATCGAAGACTGTTCGGCCAACTCTACGGTGGACTCCAGGTTCACGCCTTGCATCATGCCGTCACGAGAGATATCGGTATACACGATTGCCTGCACGCCGTAGTCGGCAAATTTCTGCGCCAACTCGACTGCAGTTAATTCCGACACATCGGCCCAGCCTTCGGTTGCCACCTTGCCATCTACCGCATCAAGACCGACGATTACCTTGCCCGGATAAGCTTCACAGGCCTGCCTGACAAACTCCGGTTGTTTCACGGCGGCCGTGCCGATGATCACGTAACTCACACCGGCATCTATATAAAATTTAACGCTCTCCATATCGCGAATGCCACCGCCAATCTGTATCGGTAACTGGGGATACGCTTTGGCTATCGCCGCAACGATCTCGCCATTCACCGGTGTACCGGCGAAAGCGCCATTCAAATCGACAATGTGTAGACGCTTCGCTCCCTTGGCTAACCACTGCCCCGCCATCTGCACCGGATTATCGGAGAACACCGTCGAGTCTTCCATACGTCCCTGACGCAAACGTACACACTGACCATCTTTTAAATCGATTGCGGGAATTACTAACATCTATCACTTCTCATTGACACACTCGCAATTGGGGCCAGCCCCTTGTTTGCTGAAAAAAAACCAAGACTCATCGCAATCTCGCAACAAGAAATATTCTGACTCTTCTCATTCAACAGAGCCGTCCCACTGCAAAAAATTCCTTAACAGCGTCAAACCTGCCTGCTGACTCTTTTCCGGATGAAACTGAGTGGCGAAAATATTATCTGCGGCGAGCGTCGCCACGATATCGGTTCCATAATGGGTAACGCCGGTTACCATTTCCTGATTTTCGGTTTGCACATAGTAGCTATGCACAAAATAGAATCGACTGTTATCGGGCACGTCTTTCCATAAGGGATGGGGCCGGGTTTGTTTAACCTGATTCCAACCCATGTGAGGAACTTTCAGGCGTTCGCCATTTTCGCCGGTCAAATTGTCGCCGAAGTAACGCACCTCGCCCTCTAAAAAACCAAGACAATCCACTCCGCCATTTTCCTCGCTACGCTTCATCAAGGCCTGCATGCCAACGCAAATCGCCAACACCGGTTTTGACTTCATGGCGTCCTCGACGATTTCATTTACGTTAAGCCTGAGAATTTCCGCCATGCAATCGCGGATGGCTCCGACACCGGGAAAAATCACCCGATCTGCACTGGCTATTATGTCGGCGTCAGGCGTAACGACCACTTCAACCGGCTCGCCCAATTCGCGGCCGACATACTCCACCGCTTTGGCAACAGAATGAAGATTACCCATACCGTAATCGATGACTGCGATTTTATTCATTTGAGGAGTGTTTGAGACAAGGTGTTTTTTAAAACTCTCAGCGAAACTCAGGAAAACCTAAAGGGATCCCTTGGTAGAAGGAATTACGCCCGCTTGACGAGGATCAGCCTCAACCGCCAGACGCACTGCACGCCCGAACGCTTTAAAAATAGTTTCGATCTGATGGTGTGCATTCTTGCCACGAATATTATCGATGTGCAGCGTCACCAGGGCGTGATTCACAAAGCCCTGAAAGAACTCATGGAATAGATCCACATCAAAAGCACCGACCGTGCCCTTAACGAAGTCCACGTGATAATCCAGACCAGGCCGACCGGAGAAATCGATCACCACGCGCGAAAGTGCTTCGTCCAGCGGCACATAGGCATGGCCATAACGGCGAATACCGGTTCTATCCAGCGCCTTGTCGAAGGCCTGGCCCAGCGTAATGCCGATGTCTTCCACTGTGTGGTGAGCATCGATCTGCAAATCACCAACGGCCTTGATAGTCATATCAATCAAGCCATGGCGGGCGATCTGATCCAGCATGTGATCGAGAAAAGGCAAGCCGGTATCCACCTCAAGCTTGCCGCTGCCATCAAGATTGACGGTGACAGATATCTGCGTTTCTTTGGTATTGCGCGTTACAGTTGCTGTTCTCATGGTTTTCGTCACAGTGTACTTCGCTGGTTCTTCGGAGCTAAACCCATCCGCGGGAGGCTCCCGCGAAAGTGCGCATTATAATGCCCGCTCACGTGCATTGAAAGCAGCAAAGCCATGGAAAGTCGCGGCATCAGACTCCTGCTTGATTCAGCTACAGGCTCAGCCCCCTATTTGATTCCGCTGAGCCCGGCAAGGGCTGGGGGTCAGACCCGTGATGCGCCGGGTTCGCCCCGCAAAAACACGCCACAAACGCCCTCCAGCTATCGTGCATGTACCATCCCAATCCGGTAAGCTTAGGGGTTCTTGCATGGCAGGGAGTCGAATCCCTTTTGATTCAGCGAAACAGAGGATTCAGCAAAGCAGAAATTCGCCAAGCCAGCCAAGCCAATAGCGCCGATAGGTTTACGGAAAAGCAGCAAGCAATAAGAGCACTGATCCTGTTTATCAGGCTCTAACCGATAACAGAGCAGCGTAGACCTGCAAGATAAACGAACAAACCATGCTGAAAAGAGTATTCAAATTTCTTCTCCTATTCATCGTACTGCTGGCGATATCCGCGGTGCTGCTGTTGAATTCGGTTAATACACAGCGCAATAAGCTTGCTATACAGCAGACCATTCTGCGCAACACCGGCTATGAACTAACCATCGCCGGCGATATGGCGCTTAACTTCTTACCCTCCCTGGGCCTGATACTCAACGATGTACGCCTAAAGAACCCGGCTTCTCCCCAGGAACTGGCGTCCACTTCCGCCGCCGTGCTGCAAGTCAATGTACGCGCACTATTCAGCGGCAAACTACTCATCGAGGAATTATCCACCGACGACTTTCACATCAATTACTATATCGATGCACAAGGCCACAGTATTTGGGATGTAAAACAGCCTGGCGCTGACGATGATGATGAGCAGGGAATTGCCGCCAGAAACACAGCACAAGCTGCCCGGCTCGGCGAACAGCAAGCGGCTCGCACCGGAAGCGATGCGGACGACGATATCGTCAGTGTTTCCTTCCAACGCCTGAGAATTTCCAATGCCAGCATCGATATTCAGGATCAATCTCAGGGCATTCGTTACAGCATTAACAATCTCGACCTTGAAAGCGAAGACACCAATTTGGAAGGAAGACCCTTCAGCCTTGATATCCATTTTGATTTTCTAAACAACGGCATGTCAAAACCCACAAGCATGGGAATACGCAGCAATATCATTGCCGACATAAACAATGGCAACATCAGCATCAACGACCTCAATTTCAATCTCACGCCGATGTTGCTGCAAGGCCGAATAGCTATCACCAATATTAACGATGCCATGGCGTTTGAAGGTAGTCTGGAGTCCAGTACTTTCGATGTCATGGGCCTGATGCAAACGCTAGGGGTAGCTGAAACCGAACCGCAATTCAGCGTACCGGAACCTGACCGTGAAGCCCAACAACTCGCCTTCAACTTTGCTTTCAGCGGCGATGGAACCCAAGTCAATATTCCCAATTTAACGGCGACCCTGGGCAATACCGAACTAGAAGCCAATGCTAACCTACGCTTCGCTACCGAATTCACACCAAATAACATTAGTTATAATATTATCAGTAGCAGTATCGACCTCACCCCGTTCATGACTCGAGACGAAGAAGTCGCCGCGGCCGAAACTACAATCACCCGTAACGCAGAAGAAATAGAGCCCGGCGACATCAGCACAGTGCCTCCCCCGCCGCCAACAGACACCGCGCTACCAATCGACTTACTTCGCTCTCTCAACGTACTTGGCTCCATCTCCATCGAGTCACTTATCACCAACGATATGCTGTTTAGCAACATCAATATCTTCACTAATGTGGAGAACAGCGTGCTGGATATCGAAGTCCAACCCATCTCTGTCCATGAGGGGACTATTCAAGGCAATGTTCGCCTCGATACCAATAATGAGGATGCCGCTTTATCTACCCGGTTTTCGCTGGAGCAGATTAACATAATAGATCTGGCGCCCTTTGTTTCCAGGTTCAACTCCATCACCGGAAAACTGAACGTGGAAGCAGACTATACCGCCAGCGGATCAACCACCAACGCGCTAATAGAATCGCTCAGTGGCTCCACCACCTTTGCCATCACCGAGAACAGCGTCGACATTGGTGTCCTCAAGCAAGTGTTCACAGCCATCTCCGCGCTTAGCCCAAATGGCGGCAGCGTCGAACAGTGGCCTGACGTAATTCGGTTCAGCGAACTCGGCGGTTACGTTCTGTTCGACAACGGCATTACACAGAACCAACAAGTAAAACTGCGCATGGATAACTTCGACATCAGTGGCGGCGGCGGGATCAATCTGGCTGAGCAATCCTTCGACTACGATTTATTGTTTACCGTGTTAGGCGAGCCATTCTTGCAAACCATTCAGGTCGATGACTTATATCACGATGTGTCCTGGCCGGTTCGCTGCAGTGCCAACTTCGATGCAGATGTCGGCCAGTATTGTCGCCCCGACTTCGCCCAGGTAAGAGAAATCTTCACTCAACTCGGCACCAACGCCGTCAGAAGTAAATTGAACGAAAGCATTATCAATCAGGTGCCTGAAGAACTTCAGGATAGTGCCCGCGGTCTGCTGCGTGGTTTGTTAAATTAAACTCTGCATGGCATTTGCTTAAAGCAGCCACTCTATTTGTTAGCAAGCCGTTTGCTTATCTTCGAGTCTACTTCATTCGTATCTACTTCATTCATGCCTACTTTATTTAACAACAGGGTTCTAAAGTGGTTCGACCAACACGGCCGCCACGATCTGCCGTGGCAAATCGAACCAAGCCCCTTCCGGGTCTGGGTGTCCGAAATCATGCTGCAACAAACCCAGGTTAATACCGTCATCCCCTACTACCAGCGTTTCATGCAACGCTTTCCAACGGTTGAAGCTTTAGCCGAGGCCGAAACCGACCAGGTGCTACACCTGTGGACCGGTCTCGGCTACTATGCCCGCGCCCGTAATTTACATAAAACCGCTCAGCTCATCACAAGCCAATACAAGGGGGAATTTCCGCAAAGCGTGGAACAGCTGAAGCAACTGCCTGGCATCGGCCAATCCACTGCCGGCGCCATCGCCGCCCTGTCCATGCACATCAAAGCCCCGATACTGGACGGCAACGTCAAGCGCGTACTCACCCGCTTTCATGCCATCGAAGGCTGGCCCGAACAAAGCAAGGTCAAGAGCCAGTTGTGGATTCTTGCCGAAGCGTTGCTGCCCAAGCATGACATCGCCAAATACACCCAGGCCATGATGGACCTCGGCGCCACGGTCTGCACAAGATCGAAGCCACTGTGCAGCGACTGCCCGTTGCAGCATGATTGCGAAGCATTCAAGCAAGACCTGACAGCCTCCATCCCCGGCAAGAAAGCCAGCAAGACGCTGCCGGTAAAATCCGTCACCCTGTTCATTCTGCAAAACGAGGCTGGTGAAATACTGTTGGAGAAACGCCCGCCAAGCGGAATATGGGGATCGCTTTGGTCGCTTCCGGAAGGACTGCCCACCGGCTCAAACGAAAACGAAGCAGCGGGCTCAAGCCATCTGCCCGTTCGCGTTAAGGGCGCAAAACCTGTAGAGCTCGACAAAATCCGCCACACCTTCTCGCATTTCCATCTGGATATCACGCCGATGCACCTGGGTTTTGCCAGCAATTCCAACGCCGTAATGGATTCCCAAAGCTGGCTGTGGTATCCATTGGATCATTCGCTGGAAGTCGGACTGGCTGCCCCGGTAAAGAAGCTATTAAACCAATTAGCCAAGGGCTCCGTTGCTAAAACCGGATAAAGGCTCCAGAGAGATAAACAATTGCAAACATTCAGAAACAACAGAGAATCAAACGAGGAAACTTGATGTCACGCATGGTCCACTGCAAGAAATACCACAAGGAGCTGCCCGGACTGCCGGCGCCCCCCTATCCTGGCCCCAAAGGCCAGGAAATTTACGAATCCGTCTCCCAGCAGGCCTGGAAAGACTGGCAGGCCCAACAAACCATGCTTATCAACGAAAAACAGCTGAGCATGGCCAATCCCGACGACCGCAAATACCTGCAGGCTGAGATGGGTAAATTTCTGAATAATGAAGATTTTGAGCAAGCGGAGGGCTATGTGCCCGAAAGCGAGTAAATCAGGCCTCCAGCTTGACTAGAAAGCCGAGATTCTATTTAATACGCGGCTTGCAGAAAGTGACGTTCTCAGAATTTATCACAAATTTTGAGCGTCGCGAGCGAAGTGAAGACCAGGCAAAGACCAAATCGAAAGAGGAAGCTTACGTTAGTAAGTGACCGAGTGAGATATTGGGCTTTAACGAAGGATTCATCAGCGGAGCAACTCAAAATGCCCAGGTAGCTCAGTCGGTAGAGCAGAGGACTGAAAATCCTCGTGTCGGTGGTTCGATTCCGCCCCTGGGCACCATATACAAAAAGGCCCCGCAAAGCGGGGCTTTTTTGTATATGGGGTTCAGAGGCTGGATGAGATCCACCGATGTGGTTCGAATAACTGCGCCAGCAGTTTTCAACGAGCGCGCCAGCGCGAAGCCCGCAGGGGACGAACAGCCCTTAGGCTGTTTGGATTATTCACTCGTGCATCCATGCACTCGGCCTGACGGCCAGCCTCCGGCTGTGCTAAATCGTTCCTGACGATTTAGTCCGTCCCGAGCCGCCATCTCCTCCTCTGATTCCTATGCAAGCGTA